>Ga0214544_1006431_pt1 | contig 21674 bp, 12 predicted proteins | sample CNSS3metaG_FD_160074 | JGI IMG/M metagenome (GOLD analysis project Ga0214544, IMG submission 160074) | Root nodule microbial communities from cowpea collected in UCLA plant growth center, Los Angeles, California, USA - CNSS3 | ecosystem: Host-associated > Plants > Roots > Nodule | place: USA...
AAAAGATAGAGAAAAAAAAATATATTTTTATATATATATATATATATATATATATATATATATATATATATAATAAAAATAAAATCACAATTGGCCTCACCTAATTATATAAACCATATCAAACCCAATTAGGTTCAATATAAATAGGCCAACCGAATAAAAGGTTCAACCAACTAGCAAAGAACAAATGTTACTATAATAACATTAATAATAATAAGCCAATAAAAGAAAATATAAATTGAAGTACATTCTCTTCATTAAAAATATATTCAATGATAATTCATTTCTATTTATAAAATATTCCAAAAGTACATAAAAATCTTTCATCTTCTAATCATAAAATATCATAAATACATTATGCAGGTTTTCGCAAGTTTAGGCATTATAACACCTATAATGTTGTATACATACACAAGAAAAATCTAGGTAAATATCTATACAGGATTAGATCCATTGTAAGAAACTTATATAGTTTCTTAACCTTGCCAAATCAAATTTGCAATCACAATGAACCTAGTCAAACCAAAATCAAACCAAACAAAAGAAATAACTCCCGATAAATGCACTCACTTAGGGATCGAATAAGGTCATATTCTTCATCACAAATTAGAAAGTTAAAATCTCCAATTGAATAAAAACTGAGTTCATAAAATGCCAAAAGTTGAGACACTATAATTTCACGAAGAAATAAAAATACACCCAACTCATTTGGTACAGACTAAGACACTACAGTTTCACTCAATTATAAATTTCTCTATAATCTAGTCAGGAATTAAAATGTACAAAGAAAAAATAACAGATTTTTCTCTTGTTTTTAGGCCTCCTTTTCACGATATCAAAGAACAACTCTTAAGGGAACACATCTATGACCGCAACCAATCCACATTCATGACATATTAAAATAATGATAAATTTATATTAAAACCTATGTTAAAATTGTTTTGATATCATTTTGAACTTCTAATTATTTAGACACTTGTAGACACTATACTCACGCAACAGTTGTTCAAAATTATCATCCTCTTTTGCTTTTTTCCGTTTCATAATTTTGAGGACTATGAGAAACTAGAATCCAAATGCTCAAAACTCTCTTCACCCAGGCTATTCAAGAACATCTTCAAACAGAATTTCATATAATGGCCATAAAAAGAAGACTCATATCACACTACCATTAACCCTGAAAAAGGAAGCTAGACCAAATCTGAGCATGACAGCTTGAATGTACCACCAATATTCTTTAGATTTAGGGTCTAGTTGGAGCTTCCAACTCCATGGTCACGTGTTTAAAGTAGAGAAATAACAGAATACAATAACAGAATAAGAAAGAATTGGGGATTGCAATAACAGAATACAAAAATTAGACTTCCCCATTGATATTTTCATTCTCAGCCAAATGCAACAGAGCACACTCAATATTACATTCATCCATAATTAACCCAATAATCAAAGCAAACAATAGGAGTCACACATTAGTCACTAATCAAAGTGCAAACCAACCAAAAACGAAATTGTAATAGAGGGAAAGAAGTGGAAGCACCTTGTCTGTGCCGAAAATGAGGAAATGCAGCTCAAATGTTCGTGGCGACTGCTAGTGTGCCCTATTGGTTGAGGGTTTGGGCAGTGGAGAAATGGCTCGCGACGAAACCCTGTTCGACATTGTCGTCGAAGTTGCTAGAGATGTTCGACGCTTTGCTGGTTCCCAATCAATGTGGCGAAGGAAGTCACGATCTTCGACGACTTGGTAATCTCCACTTGCAGTGATGAGTTACGAGATCTCCGGCGACGAAATCGATAGCAAGAACGATGTGGTGGTGTTGGAAAGATGGAGTACTGAAGCGTTGTTGGGTCGCAATATGAGTGCGAAGTAGCGACGAAGTTTTATGGAACTGCGAGGAGTGGAAACTGCTAGGTGCGCGGACTGGGAAATTGCGTGGTGATCTCCTGCGACGAGGAGGGTGGAAACGGCGAGGACTGGGAAACTAAGAGGTGTGAGGAGTGGAAAACTACGAGTGTGAGGAGTGTGGAAACGAAACTGTCAAAGGTTGGGGTTGACTGAGAGGATTTTGTACGGTTTGTCTTCACATGAGCCAGTTTTGTGTCTTGTCTGTGCATTTGTGTCATTAAAATTCAATTTATTGTGTAATAAAAAGATAGAATTAAATGAGAAGTAAATAAAAAAGAGTATTATGGAGGGAAAGATGGCGCTACTAGAAAAGACGGTGTAATGTGTAATGGGAGTATAATGGCGTTTTCAAATGCCATATTTTGCATACAAAATAGCGCAGTTATAGAATTATCGTATTTTGAAGCAAATTATGGCAGTTTTTTATAACCGTCATATTTACTTCAATTTTTTGTAGTGAGTATACATCTTAACGTTCTAATTAAAACAAATTTTATAAACTTTTGAATTCAGCCTAGATTTTATACCCATCAGTCTCTATAAGACGGTTAGCAATTTATTTCCTTATTTATCAGAGGTAAAAATTCATTTATGACACTTGATATTATTTTTTAGAATTATAATAATAAGAATTAATAAATGTATTGTTTTGTGATAGAACGGTTACGTTTACACTACAGTACCCCTTCATGTATTATTTATTTTATCATTTTATCAAATAAAAAATGTAAATGGTCATTTCATAATAACATTAGTGTTATAGTAATAAATTGTAACAGTATAATCATGTACTAATATCAAATTTAAAATATATTTTTGTTCTTATTATTGTACAAATCTCTATGTCCCTAGCCTTATGTCCAGACAAAGCACAGAATATACTAATACTAAGCAATTTTTTTAGAACTTAGCAAATTTTTAACATGCTGTATTATTTTAAAACTGACAAATTACTTTTTTTAATTACAAATCTTTTTTTTTCTTCAGTAACTTGCTAACTAGTCTATCATCATCTGCATTTGCTGCTCTTCATTGTTACATCAAATCAAATTTTGTAGTCTTTTTACTCACACATTTAGGTACTTCTTCTTATATCATTATCTTCTATTAGTTTTATTTGTTGCACATATTATGCACTACTTTCATTGTCCTTCTTTTCATTCATTAATTTCTTCCAAGTAATACATTTTTAAATATATTAATTTTGGATTTTATTATTTATTGTTTTTGGTTTAAATAGACAACATACCTAAATGGAAAATATTCCTTCTAATAAATGCTGCAAATAGAAGACGTGGAATGATCTTCCAACAAAGACTTATTGAACAATCTAAAAGAAGGAAAAATAATCCTGAAAACACAACCAACATTGTCCAAATTCCAAACAGAGCTCCCCGATTAAGAATGACATCTATTTGACAAATGGCTCGGTCAGTAACTAATGCAGGTAACATCACATTTTTCCTCATCACTACTATATGTCATTGGCCGATAATGTCCTTCCGAGTATCCTCACATTCTTTTTAGTTATTTCCTATAAACTATATATTCAATTTAAATAAAATTTAACTTATTTTTTAAATATTAGGTTATGGTTGGTCCCACAAAGGTTTGCAGGACGTAATGATAATGAAGCAGGACCAAGTAATACACACATTACTGACACTCAATATGGTCAGTCAATTTTATTCATCACTATTTAATCCATGTTATTTACTTATCATCTTATGAAATATTTACATATTTTTATTTATTATGCTCCATGCTTTCACATACCAGGTTCTACTCATGCACCGCAAAGGTTTGAAAATATAATGTATATGAAACATTGTTAAGTACTTCACCTATCAGTAACATAGATTGTGGTTCATACACTATATCATTTGTATTATGTACAACAGTAAAGGACATATATAAACAATAATGTATTCTAACAATCTTAAAAATACTTCATATATAATTACATTTACTTACGCTTAAACAAAAAATTTATATCTAACTCTATACAAAAAAGTAGAATACAACTTGGTTTAGGTTTAAACGCACCTCACCACTATTGTATGTCATTAGTCGAGAAAATCCTTCCGAGTATGCTTACATTCTTTTTAGTTCTTTTCCTATAAAGTATATATTTGATTCAAATACAATTTATCTTATTTTTTAAATATTAGGTTATGGTTTTGCCCAACAAAGGTTTCCAAGACGTAATGATAATGAAGCAGGACCAAGTAATACGCACATTACTGACACTGAACATGGTTAGTCAACTTTATTCATCAATAGTTAATCCATGTTATTTACTTTCCATTTCAAAAAATATTTTCAATTTTTTTTATTTATTATTCTAAGATGTGTAATTATGATTTTGTTATAATTTATTACGATGTTGAATAATAAAACACCTTTAAGTTGTCGTTAATTTTCGCTATTACTTCCTTTTTTCTTTTTTCTCTTTGTATCAAGATATGATTATACTGTTTTACCATCTATCATGGTTTTTAATTTGCTATTTATTTATTACAGTGATATTGGTTATTTATTATGCATTTTTTTTCATTCATTTAACACTACACAGGTTATGGTTTTCCTGCACAAACATTGGAAGGATGTAATCATAATGAAGCAGGACAAAGTAATACACACGCCAGTACCATTCAACATGGTTAGTAAACTATTTCCATCAATAGTTAATACTCATTTCGGTACCATTGAACCTTATTTGTATCTTTTTCCCACCATAATTAATACATGTTGTGCTTTAATAATGCACTTTTAATACTTTTGCAATTTATAATACTACATTATTTATTATTCTTCCAATTTATCACAATAATGTAGATATGCTACATAGATTCCCTCGATCACATAATAGTGCTAGAAATTTTTCAAATATGGTTCCGATGCTCAAATTTCAATTGCCTACACCAACTACATGTCTACATTGTCATGCACGATTATTTTATCATGAATCACACGATATGTGTTGCTCTGGTGGCAAAGTCTTACTTCCACGTGTTCCTCCTCCACATTAGCTGCTTCAAATATTTTCATATCAAACATCTGAAAGTAGACATTTTAGACATATAAGAAGTTACAATCATGTCTTTTCATTGTAGATCATGATGGAAATTTAATAAACATACAAGAGACCGTAAGATATTATGACCCTTTAAAATATCCTTTATTATTTCCATTTGGAACATATGGTTGGGACACCAACACAAAAAATCATAATGGCTAAAGTATCTCTTGCCAAGAATATTATAGTTTCATGCTTCAGGTAACTTCTATCATAATTATCTCTGTTTCATCAAATTATGTAGTATGAAGAAGGCTAACATATTTTTAGAAACACATGATTATTTAATGTAAATTCGTCCAAATGATCAGTTTGTAATATTACAAGCGGGACGACTTTTACAACAATACGTTAAGATTGAGACCGGGAGGTTACGATGAATTCGTAATCATCAAAACAACATTTGTGCTTAAGTGTACCAAGGTTTGCAGGATGCTTTGCATGAAGGACAAACTCATGCAGGTAAATATATTTAAAACAACATTTATTACATCTAAATATATTATCATTCACTCTTTCATTTCTTTGAAGATACCGTTGGAAAGAGGACAATATTACCATCGTCATTTACTAGTAGTCGTTGAGACTTGACACAACGATATCAAGATGGTATGGCAATTGTTGCTCACAATGGAAAACCTGATATTTTCCTTACAATGACATGTAATACATCTTGGAGTGAAATTTCTTCTGAACTAAGGATGTTGTAAATAAAGGAGTTCTCGGAAAAGTTATTAGTTATATGTATGTTATTGAATTTCAAAAACGTGGGTTACCGCATGTACATATGCTATTGATCTAAGATAATAATGATAAGTTACGTGATCCACAAGATTATGATAGCATTGTCAAGGCAGAAATACCAAATAAGGAAGAAGAACCACAATTGCATGAAACTGTGTTGAAACACATGATACATGGTCCTTGCAGAACTCTCAATCTTAGATCACCATGTATGAAGCGCAATCAATGCCAAAAGAGATTTCTCAAAGATTTCTTGGAAGAAACACGACAAGGTAATGATTCATATCCTCAATACAAAAGACGTTTTGGTGAACCAATTTCCATAAATAGAAATGTGACTGTTGACAATAGATGGGTGGTTCCTTATAACCCTTGGTTACTCTTAAAATATGACTGTCATATAAATGTTGAGGTCTGCAGCAACATCAAAAGTATTAAATATTTATATAAGCATGTTTACAAAGGACCAGATCAAGTAGCAATGGAGATTCATAAAGGACCTATTATAGATGTAGTCCAGCAGTATCTCAATGCTAGATGGATTTGTGCTCCCGAGGCTTTATGGAAAATCTTCATATTTACAATCTATCAAATGAATCCAGCTGTTGAAAGATTGCAAATTCATTTGCCAAATCGACAGCAAGTGCGATTTTATAAGCATCGAAACATCAATGACATGTTGAATGATTATAACAACTCTAAAACCATGCTCACACAATTGTTTTCCCTCAATCAAAGAGATCCCCAATCTAGAACATTTTTGTATCGAGAAATTCCATAGCATTATTGTTGGAATAATAGACACAAGGAATGGTACCCAAGAAAGTTATTGGTCGAATTTATATTGTATCTCCTTCTGAAGGAGATAAGTTCTTCTTGCGGGTTTTGCTTTCTCACATAAGAGGACAAACCAGTTGGGAATATCTATTATCACCAAATGAAACATTGTCACACATTTAAAATGGCGGCTGAGAAATGGAGATTTTTAGAAAGTGACAATAGTATTCATTAATGCTTAGTTGAAGCATCAACTTTACAAATGTCATATGCTTTACGAAGACTATTTGTGACCATATATGCATCAATGAGGTTATTACTATTTCTTCAATAGTTGTATACCATTACATATACATTTAATGACTCATAAGTAAATAACATTATTCAATGATATTTTTTAGTTCTTTAAAACTTAACAACTTATGGACCATGTCTTCTATAAAGAATTAAGAAGATTGCTTCAAAGGTAAATAAAGTTTTTTTTATTTATACATAATTCAATTGCTACATAATATTTCTGTTATTTGCATATATATTAACAATAATATTTACTTTTTTTAAAATGTAGGGAAGCTGAAACACATCTTAGACATCAATCTTTATTTAGCCTCCCAATTAAAGAAATGTTTAAGGATGTAAATCTATGATACTTTCATTTACTAATTTTTTTTCTACATCATGTATGTAGTAAATATATATTTCAGTTTTTTAACGAATGTATATTTATAGACACCTACTTAAATAGTTTGTATATTTATAGACAATTACCATTGACTCCATCACATATAGCTCATTAACCCCAAATCTTGATCAAATGTATTAAATATTAGTTGATACACAATCTTACGAATTAGTAATTTACTACTTTCTTTTTCAACCAATCTACTTATACCCATCATAAATTGTCATTGATTATTCTTAATATTATACATATAGATACATAAAAAAAGCGAACACATAGACGCGACAACGCCTGTGTTTTCGCTAGTAATAATAAGCATAATCTCGATTTTAACTAGCTTGATACTAGGTGAAAACTTTCACTGGATCTTCGTCCCAATCCTGTTTTATGGAGATAACCTGGATAACCTTCTTTATTAAATCAAACTTTTTCGACCAATCTCAAGTTCACCTCCTCAGCCAATCCAACTACCCTCGGCTAATCCCATTACCTTCCGCATGTTGAGACGGGATCTATTTGGTGGTTCAAGTGTACCTCTCCTTATTCCACTAGCATATGAATCACATTACTAAAAATTTTATCACCAACTCCTGGTGTAGCCTGAATAAACACATATATTATATATGTCAGAATTAACTTATAAAAAATTATATATCTAAAAGATTTTTATTTTTGCTACCTGATCATCCTGTTATCATTATGAGAAACATGCGCAGGAAAAGTTATATGCTATTCGATCAAAATATTTTGATTTTCGTATGGGCTGGTTGCTCATAGTACGAACATCTCGTTGTGTAGAATCATACATTTCAGCTTCTTTAAATTCCTTAAGTTTTGTTTACTATTTTAGTAAGACCACTAGAAAAAAAAAAAAGGTATGTTAGTTTTATCTATTAAAAGTTAAAATAGAAACCATAAATAACAATAATAATAATAATAATAATAATAAGAATAAGAATAATAATAATAATATAATAATAATAATAAGCATAATAATAATAATAATAAGCATAATGACATTGTTTGTTAGTTTAATTTTTTATCTATTAAAAGTTAAACAGTAACCATAAATAAATTTGTATGACATACTACCAAAATCCAAATATGTTTGTACAAAAACGTAAAATCCAGCAATTTACACTTTTTTATATTTTTTATTCCATTGCCTCTTGACCTACTTGAATAAAAATGAGTTTAGGTTTAATTAAACATAAACCTAATGTAATTCAAAAATATCATTGTTGTTTGTTGTCACAATATTTGATTCATTTAAAAATAAATACAATTATTCTTAAAATTTATTTTCCATTAAAATTCAATATAAAGTTGCAATATCACTCTTCCACCCAACGAAAGAAATGCTTAAATAATATTATAATTGTTCAGAAGTATAATTGTCCTGATAAACTAGATGTAGCTCTATGATTGAGTGAACGAGTATAAAAACAACAATGCAATTCTCTCTCCCTCATCTTACCACTTTGAATCTCTTTAAAAACTCAAGAAAATCAAGAAATTCGTTCTTTGGTGTGATTTAATGCGTTCTTGTGTAATTTGAGGTTGTGTACTTGTTAAAAATATTGATTGAAAAAAGTCTTGTATGTAAAATATTGATGTTTGAGTTACATCTACGAATTTTGCATTCTGCGAATTTTGCATTTTGCATTCTGCATAAATCTCCAGTATTTTAGTCGACTGATTTATCTTTTTAATCGATTGTTTCATAGTTCAAGAACAAATTAGTCTTCTATTTTACACTTTATTCAATTGAAAGTGTATGAGTCTGCTGCATTTACATCCTAACTTCCTAGTCTATTTGATTCAATTGAAAAGAGGTTTAAGATTTTGAAAAAGTTTTATAGTTAATTCACCCACTTCTTGACTTAAATCACCATTTCAAAACTAACAGTTACCACCACTCACCCCTATGCCAAAAAAGATGTGAAAATGTAAAAATATCAATTTTTTTTTTTGTATTTTTGAAAATCGGATTCATGGCAAGCAATGTGTTTTAACATCCATTAGTTGTGCTATCCTTTATATAAATAGTGAGGAGGGACTTGGTGTTATTATTTTCGTGATTTTATTACTATTTTGACCTTACAGATTAATTTTAATCATTATCAACATTTTATGAGGAGTATGTTTAAATTTATGATATAGTTGTAAATTATTATAAATTTGTTGTCAAAAGTGAATTATGATCAAAATTTTATAATATTAATAATAAAAAAATAATATTGATAATATAAGTTAATAATAGTTAAATATGATAATAATATAAATAAGTCTATACTAATAATACACAAATTAAATAATAAATATTAATAATGATAATAATAAATATATTTTTCTATCATAAGTAATTTGGTCTTTTTAGAATTTTATCTACTCAGATAATTCTTTGTCATCATCAAATTCGTTCTTAAAGTTAAAAAAACATTAGTAACCATTAATTTCATCTATTAAAATATTCTTTTATCTATTTTTTATAATTTTTATTTGTTATAATAATTATATTTTTTCTTATAATAATTATATCATTATTATATTTAACATATGGTAATTATTATATTTCAAAAATATTTAATTTTTAATTGCAATAAATATTTATTTTAATTATTCATTTATCTAAACATTGCCTAAAACAATGTTTTAAATTCATAATCATAAATACTATTATAATAATGTACATGCAAAAATATTTTAATTATTGGTTCTTATTAGCATTAGTATTAATATATTTTTAGCTTTTTATAATTTTATTTTATCTATCACTATTTATTCAATATTAAAAAAAATTAATTACTATAATACTTTCAAAATTATTTTATTATGTTTAAATTTTATTCTTTATATATATTTTAAATAGTTTAACTTTTGTATTATTAGATTATCCGCTACTTACATTTATTTGTCTTGTCCGATATTTCATTCTTAAAAATATTTTTTTTCTCAATTTCTAAATAACTTTTAGTATATATATTTACAAGCTAAATGAATACAATAACATATAATTTTTTTACCACAAATTTACAAATAAAAAAAATTTAAAGCATTTTATTTAATATAATATTTAACAAAATTTAATTCAAAATTTTAATTATATATGTCAATTTTAAAATTTAAACCAAGTCATATTCAAATGTTACTTTTTAATATTAGTCATTCAGAAAAAGAGTAATAATAGACACTTTATTATTTTCATTTAAAAGAATAGCATAAAATAATATTATTCTTTTTAAAATATTTTGTTACCAAAAATACATATATATGATTAATTATTTAAATATTTTAATACTATTTATTATTATTTTGTACGAGATTCATAATGAACAATATATCTACATTTTATTTTAAAGTATATTTCATTTTAATATAATATAATTCTAAAGTTTAATTGTAAATTTTAAGCATATAACAATATTGTTTTAATATTGATATTATTAATATTAATAACAAAATTATTATTAGTATAATCTAATATTATTATCATTTTTAAATATTATATATATATATATATATAATTACATAATTATTACACGTAAATATAATTATATAAATAATTTATTTATTTAAAAATAATTATTATTATAATAATTTTATTAATCTTAATTTAAAAGAAAATAGAAAAAAATTGACCCGTGCAATACCTTAACAAACATTTTTTTTATTTAATATTGATTTACCAAACAATAAATGCAATAATACCTTAGGAAAAATATTTTTTATTTAATGTTGGTCTACTAAAAAATTATAACTAAAGAATAATAATCCAACTCTAACTACACAATAATAACTAATTAAAAGTATTCTAAGAAATCAAAATATCTTAATCGTTCAACTTCAACCTATTCATCAATTAATGCCCTTCTTTGTATCAATCACAAATAAATCAATAAAATACCATAAATAACTACTAAGATTAATACAATCTACTACTTTAATTTTAAGAAATCAATGTTAAAAAAATACTACTTATTTATACACAAAATTTAAAATTTAACCTTCTTATATTATATAATTCTAAAATTAAATATTATACTTATAATCAAATATAATTATCACTTAATATGATAATATAATTAAGCTTATATATAATCATATATACATGTTAAACTAATTTTTTTATAAATTATACATCAAATTACTTCACTTAAATACTAAAATTATATTATTCTTTACATTCTATCTAAATAATCCAATTTTTTACTCTTAAATGCAGTAATTTGATCTATAAATTTAAAAAATTAGTTTAACATGTATATATAAATTGTAATTAAACTTAATTAATAATTTGATATCAAATTCGAGAAGACAAAATTGGATCCTTTTAAAAAAAATGACTAAATTAAATAAAAAATAACAGGTGGATCAAATTACTTTCTTAAAAAAATAAAAAATTAAATTAAATCCTAAAATAATTAAGGGAGCAAAATAAACTAAAATTAAATACTTAAATCAATAATTAAACCTCTTTCGATTATAATAATTATTTATTATTTTTCTTAACATATAACTGTGGAAAAAGAAATAAAAGGAAAACTAAGGTTATAATAAACACAATATCACATTGGCAACCACATATAGACATGTTTTTATATTATATAAATATAATAAAAAAATTAGGATATAATTATTCGCAACGTACCCAGTTTCGTTCCAATGTGTTTAAATGGTACCCGCTTTTAACTTTGCATTTATTTAGTACCCAAATTAGTTAATTTGCATCAATTTGGTCCCTTTTAGTTGACTCCGTTAAATGACTTAACGTCTGACCATGTTGACTACTTAAGTGGGAAAAAAAATATTACGTGGCATTATCAGGTGTGTGATGTGGAACAGTGTTTTGAAAAATGAAATTGAAAATTAAAAGGGGACGCGATTTGGGAACGAATTAGAAGTTGGTGTTCGAGTGAGAGGCATTGTCGTGAAGTTAGGGTTCAAATCGAATTGGCAATTTCGAGCGTTGTGGAGGAAATTGAAGCTGTAATTGACATCAAAGTGGCAAGTATTTCGGATTCCAGGTGCGCGAATCATTTTAATTTGTCTTTCATTGAATTAATTGTTTTTGGAATGGTGGGGTTTAGGGTTTGATTAATTTAATTGTTTTATGCGGTGCTGTTTCAATTTTTTATGATTTGTTTGACGGTGGTTGTCCGTTTTTATGATTCCGTTGACGGTGGTGGTCTATGAAATGTGTTTGTGGGCACGAGCAGTGGTCCCCCATTATGCTTTTGTCTATTTTCATGCTTTTGTCGGTCTTATAGTGGTACGAAATTGTAATTTGTGTTGCTTTGTTTGGGTAAAATGGTATTTCGCAGGGTAGTATTTATATGTTATTGTTGGTATGGACGACCATTTCGAAGTTGTTTTTCATCATGGTAGGAGGTTTGAGAGCAATGGGTCACTGCAATATGTTGGACAATTAAGTACTTTGGCATGTGACCCAGATAGATGGAGCTATTTTGAGATTTTAGGTATTCTGAAGGAGATGGGTTATGCAAATGTGAAGGAGATGTGGTATGCAGTGGGTGGAGGATCTGTTTTGGAGGGTAGATTGGAGTTGTTGTCTGATGACCGAGGGGCATGTCATATGGTGAATATTGCCACTCTTAATGGTCAAGTACATATGTATGTGGTTCACAAAGTAGATGAAGCTGAGGTAGTGAATCTGTTACAATATCATCCTGTTGTGGAAGAGGGTGATGTGAGGGAGGGTGTCCAGGTTCAAAATGAGGATGATGGAGGAGAGGTTGATGTGGGTGTACAGGTTCAAAGTGAGGAGGATGAAGGTCAGGTTGATGTGCCTGTAGAAATTGTAATTGAGGAACATGGAGGTGAGGTTGATGTGCCTGTAGAAATTGTAATTGAGGAACATGGAGGTGAGGTTGATGTGCAGGTGGAAGTTGAAAATGATGGAGGTGTTCAGAATGAAGAAGACAAAGATGGAGGTGAGGTTGATGGGCAGGTGGAAGTTGAAAATGATAGAGGTGTTCAGAATGAAGTAGACAAAGATGGAGGTGAGGTTGATAGGCAGAATGAAGTAGAGAAGACAAAGTATTGGATGCCTTGGTTAGTTATGTTTCCATAAAATATGATGTTGTTTAATGTGTATATTTTAGATTTTAACTGTTATATTTTCTTTTGGTAGTTGGGCTGGAGAGAAATTGTTTGAGGTCAACCACGTGTCCATGATTGGTGACAAGTTCGTGGTGAACCTAGACAAATTGGAGTGTACATGTAGAAAATGGACAATCACAAGAATACCTTGCTGCCACTCACTCACTATTATGAGGTTCCTCGATATCAATATAGAACAACATATACCCCACTGGTTTTTGACATCAACATATAAGGAAACATATATTCCACTGATATATCCAGTCAATGGACCTAAGGTTTGGGAGATGAATTCAGATATTGATGTTCTGCCCCCACCAAAGAGGATATTGCCAGGGAGACCTAAAAAAAAGAGAAGACTTGAGAGTTGGGAGTTGCACAAGGATTCTACACAACTAAGACAGGGTGGGACTAGAAAAAGGTGTGGTCTAAAAATCATAGACCAAAACAACCAATTCAGGCACCAGCTCCACGTACAAATCAGAGACCAAAATTGGCTTTTAAAAGGGGCTCAGTATGGAAGCCATGATCCAGAAACTGAATGTTTTGTCTTGAAGAATTTGGAACTTCTTTTTGTTTTTTAAACTGTAATTTGTAATTGACTAGTTGGTTTATATTGGGGCTTATTTTGAAAGACAAATTATTTTGATATGCCCAGGTTATGTACTCAGCACATGATATTCGGTTCTAGTTTAATGAATGCATTTTCATCCATCTTTACTGTTATGGTTCAGCATGTATATTCATCCAATTATTTACAGCAGATTAACTTTAAAAAAGGTATGACCAAAATTTGAACACACTTTTCAACACCAACAATTTCACTTCCAATTCATTTAATAATCATTCATTACAACTTCATCGAACACAAAGTCATACCCAAATACAAACCATATTTAACCATTGAAATAGTTAAACCTTCACGGATTTAACAAAACAAGAACATCAAACCAAAAAGTTAAACCATCCTATTTTTTTAACAATACAAACAGAAGAAGGATCACAATTAAACCCAACAACCCTATTATCCTAAACAAGTACATCAGCCACTTCTCGGAATCAATCAAATCTTTCTCCAGTTGACGTATTCTTTGACTCTGTCTAGCAATGGTTGCATCTCTTTCATCCCCATTATCTTCCGTGCACCATTTGAAGTAGTTGCAGGCTTTAAAATCTTCACCAACACTCCGCTATTAACAAAAAACAAAGCAAACATGATTTTCCACAACAAAACTCAGCCCAAACGAAAATAAAAGTCACATATCAAACCTTGTAGTGAGGGCACCCCCAAAATTGTTTCCCACAATTCTTCGCTGTTCTTGCAACTCTTAACACTGCAATCTCCTCGCAATGGCAATGTGGTGTTCCACTCACTGACCCAGATACAGTACCAGGAGAAGAAACACTGTGATTATGTGACCCACACGAACAAGACGATAATGGATGACTAAAACCACGCGACATTTCCCTATTCGCCAGCGACTTCACCATTGCAGCAACTAAGCTTCACGGTCACTGCACCAATCGAACAACGAAGAAGAAGATGAACATGGGAATGGGAAATTAGGGTTTTTTCAGTGGGGAAAATCAATTGAAATAGGGCATGACACGTTACCCACCCATTGCCACTGTACAATTATTCTCATTGACACGTATCCGTTCTACAATGCCAGATCACAGTTCCGTTAACGGCGTTTCTGAAAATTTAACGGGATGGACCACATTGATGCAAATTAACTAATTTGGGTACTAAATAGATGCAAAGTTAAAAGCAGGTACCATTTAGACACATTGGAACGAAACTGGGTACGTTGCGAATAATTAAACAAAAACTAAAATAGCAACAGTGGGTTAAACAAACACCGCATTACGTATATTAAGCAAGACGATTAAAACTCCCGATGATATCCAATTCCATCATCCTTACATCTGCAAAACTAGTTTTAATAACCACACACAAATTTAGTTTAGTTTTTTTATATATAAATATACAAGTTTACTCTTTATCTAAACTTCACCTTCTTTTAACCCGACTATTCAATATTACACTGCCAAATATACCATTCAACCAAACTACAAAATACTTTAACTTTTATACATAGAATAAAATGATATTAATAAATGTTAGTTACCTCTTTAAATAATTTAAGGGAAAAAAAACAACTTTCTTCAAGAAGAACATAAATGTATACAAAATATATTTACAATAAAATCAAAACAACATCTATGTAACAAAATCAAACCTGCAAATGTCACGATTCATATACAATATTATTATATAATAATTATTCTTTATAAATTACTAAACATAGACAACAATTACTTTATATACTTTTATATATAATACAAAAATAATAATAACCCAATTGTAATTTTTTTTGAAATTATATATCACTACAAGAATAATTGATATTACTGACGGTCAAAAATTCGTCAGTAATGTCTAAAATTCATCAGTAAATTAAAATTATCGACAGATTACCCACAGTAAAAAATTTATCAGTAAATTTTACCGACAAAAACTTTTTTCGTTTGTAATTAATGATGAAAACATCTATCAACAAAATTCGTCGATAATTATTGATTGAAATATTTGTTGGTAGTTACCAATCGAAATATTCATCGGTAATTACCAAAAAGTTTGTTTGTAAATAGCACGCACTGATTCATCATCATCTTCTTCTTCTTCCTTCTTTCTTATTTTTTCCTTTTAGGGTTTATCTTCTATTTTTTTTCTTCCATAACCTCTTCCCCTTCATCTCGGTAAACTTACCACTACCACCACCATTGTCACCATCGTCGCTATAGTCCTCGGTTTCCCGCACTCTTCTTTCTTCCTTCTTTTCTCTTTCTCCTTAACCGCCCCCAATGTGCCACCATCGCATTTCTGCTGCACCATAATCGAATAACCATCGCTGTCACTATGCAACCACCTCGTTACCGTTGCACCTCCACGACATCTCCTCCTCGTCTTTATTGTTTTCCTCTTCCTCTTCCTTCCTCTTCTTCTTTTTTTTTTATTCTTATTTTCTTCTTCTTCTCTTTTTCTTTTTCTTGTCTTTTATTTCTGATGCAGCCTCTTAAGGTGAGCTTTGGGTAGGAAATTTCCCACTCCTTTTAAATTATTGACGGATATTACTAACGAATTTTACATTATATAAGTATCGACGGATTGTACTGATGGAAAAATTTGTCAGTAATACAAATTTGGGCAGGAAATTTACTACTCCTTTTAAATTAAAGACAGATTTTGCCGACAAATTTTAAGTTATGTAAGTAGTAACAAGTTTTACTGGCGAATTTTTTCATCCATAAATGAAATTTGTATTGTTGATGAATTTTTTCTGTCGATATTAAAATATCAAAATCTGTATGTAAAATCCATCTATAATTCAAATTATCTATGAAAATACATTTGTCGGTAATTACATTATTTTTTGTAGTGGATGTATATAATACTAAAAGCAATGGATAAACAAAAATTCGTTTATATATATATATATATATATATATATATATATTACAAGAATCCAGGCAAATAGAGTTGGCCAAAATCTGACACCAATAGTCCAAAGCCGACACAAATTTATATTTATTGTCGGTCTAGCGTCGGATTGCTTAACCACGAAAAAAATATGGAGACTAATTTAGATGTGTCGTCCAACGCACACAAATTGTTGTGTAATAACGTCGTCTTGGTGACACAAATAGTTATAGTTAAATGAATAAAATATGTAAAGTGTAAAGCTTTAGTGTTGCCTAGGGGACGCTGCCTACTAAAGTTAGCATGGGTCATACGATGATAATAGCAAATAATAATTTAAAATGGTCTTTTAGTGTGTGGGCTAGCCGATGCTTTATATTAAATTATGTATGTGTGGGTTAGTTGATGCTAATAGTAGATAATAATTAAAATGCTTATTAAATGTGTGAGCTAATGGATGCTTAAATGTGTGGTCGACGCAAATAACAAGGGCTAGACAACACTACTACAACGACCCATAACCCAAATTTTTCCTACAAGTATGATCACAATTGCATAATCAATATAATATCCATCCAGAAGTCATTCCAATTAGAATCAATAGTTAATTAAACTACATTCATCATTCATTGAGTCATAGATATCATATTACAATACACATAAGTTTATAAAACCTAAGTAAGTCGATAATGCACCAAAGTGTACAGAGTTCAAGTCATAATTTTTTTACAATGTTCACCATAAAAATAAGCCTACTAACTAAAACTAGAAAATGAAGTTGAGGAAGTTGAAGTCATGGTCACTCAACACTACAAAAAAGTTCGTTGAAATAGTACATGTGAAATGAAAAGCATATATCTAAGACATAAATATATAAAACATACAAACAATGTACACCCTATAGTTAAGCAACACAAGTTGTAGAAAAGGCTATAACAAAATTTAGCTTTAACAAAGTTGTAATATACATCAAATATTGAAATTTAACTAGGACAAAGTTATAATATGATTTACCTCATAAAGTTCATGTTCAAGGGATGGGTTGATCATTTTACCTCATGTTCAAGTTCATGTTCATAATGTGGATGCACGTGACTGGTACCCGTTGAAGTGTTTTCAGTTTGTCCTTACAACAAGTTAACCTAAGGTTAAAGTCAACAACTCAACTAAGAATAGTAAACCAAGGCAACTTGATGGAAAATAAAATAAAGCAATACTAAATAAATATTTTGTCATACTTCTTGTAACTCTCCTTGAAATGGCATCCATAGTACTAGGTGAGGTGACCAAATTAAACCAAATGTTTATTTTGATAACCACTTAAAGATATTTGTTTTAATAACCATTAAAAATAATTGAATTAATAAAATAAAGAATTTAATCTTTTGAAATATAACAAATATACAGTCGTCACTATATATTTCCGAAGGTTAGTGATGAGAATTGCACGTTGTGGCCGTGGAATCCTAGACTTGGATCCTTGTAACTTCAATTTCTTTGTTTTTTACATATTTCTCTTTATGGTTAATAAAGGGTGAATTTGGGATCCAAACTTTGTAATTAGAAGGTATGCATGTTGTGGTTGTAGTTTAGTGGTGAGAATTCTACGTTGTGGCCGTGGAGACCTGGGCTCGAATCCCAGCAACCACAATTTTGTTTTATAATCTGTTATATTAATTAAGTAATCACACACACATATCCCCGCGATATCTTCATTCCAGTTTAAATTATTATAATTAATTAAGTAACCACTCAATTAAAAAAAATTTATGTCTCACATTTAAATATTTCTATTATTTTTTAATATTTTTATTTATTGTATATTTTTCTTTCACATGAGAATGTTTAATACTCTCAATTTAAATGTTTAATAGCATAAACCTTTCACTTACTAGGTAATATAAAAAAAAATTTACTTATTATTATTATTAATTTTTGTTTCATTTCAAGAACTTTTTTGTTTCGTTAAAACAATTTTTTATTTCTCAACTATTGAGTATATATGTTGATGTTTCGGTTTTGAATTCTAAAAATTGTAGTCCACCGGAAACACTCTTTTTTTTTCCTCTTCGTGTCTTTCGATCCCTTTATCATTCACCCTTGGTTTGTTTTTATAGTTCATCCCTCTGATAACTGCAAGTCCGATTAATAAGTCAGTGTAGCCTATCTTTCTGTGCTGAGTTGCATAATCATCCCGCATATCTCGCCAAGTTTCTAGATTCATGCCTAGGTCCATGCCTAGATTCGTGGACCAGTTCTTGATATCTAGGCATGTTTCCCTCCTATTTATGTGTGCCCTCTTTCGTGAAAGAACCTAATATCCAGACATTTAAACAATGGGCCTAATGGGCTAAACTGGGCCAAACTGAGAGTGTCCATATAGAACCGTTTGGGCCTTAAAATGCACAAGTCAGATCCCGAGCTCGGTCCCTTAACCTCCTCCTTATCAGGTTGCATTCCGAGCTTGGACTTATACCAATACAGTTGATATTCGAAAAGTTTTATTAGATCTCTAAGGTATTTTTTATCTTATCATATCCTTAATTATACATTTGTTTTTCTTTGTGCGATTTCTTTCAATAATTTCTCAAATTGTTTCAAAGACACACATTTGTTAATTTTTTAATATTTTTATTTGTTGTTTATTTTCATCCTATAAAATACTATTTCGATATATTTTAATTTTATTATTATGTTTATTATTTGTTCTTTGCGTCATTTTGATCAAGCGATGTATTAACACTTTAATTAGTGTATAAAAAAGATATTCATTAGAATTTAAAAAATTGAAGTAAACAAACATTTAAAATATATTTTAATTTGAATATTTATTTTACTTTTATATATTTTTAAAATATTTTTAAATTTTATCAACTAGGTTTCATTAATGTTTGCAAATTGGTATTCTAATCTAAAATGTAAATAATTATAATTTATTTCAAAGTATTTGATATCGAAATTGAATATTTGATAATATTATGTTTCCTTTACTGTAATTTTTTATTATTTTATAAAAATTAATTAAAATTAATATTGAAGTAGTAAGAAAACGGGTACGGGTATGGGTACGAGATTATACCCGTTACCCGGTGGGATGAGGATGGGATAAAAGTTTGATACCTGTTGGATTTGGGTATGGGGATGGGGATGAATTTTTTCTAGGGGGATGGGTATGGGATAGTGAACCTCGTCCCCGCCCTGCCCCGTTGTCATCCCTAGTCCTATTGTAATTAAATATTTCATATATCAGTAAAAATTTAATTAAATTATTATTAGTAGGTTAATTTTTATTATTATTACTATTAATTTTTATTGGTATTAAAATTTATATTTAATGAGTTAAAATTTATAAATTATAATTCTATTTTAAAAAAAATGATTAGTTATTTTTATCTACTTATAATCAATTTTATTTTTATTTTTTTCTTATTTCTTTTCGTTATTTCAATTTTGATCTATTTTATTCTTTTGTCTCGGTGACTTTAATTTTAATTTAATTTTCTTTTTTTATATCTAAGTGACTTCAGTTTTGTTACTATTTTTCATTTTTGGTTTAATTAGTTTGATGATATCTACTTTCGTTCATGGGTCAGTTTGGTACCGACTTTTAAAAAGTGTGAATCCCAACTTATAAAAAAGTGTCTAAAGTAGGTTTCCTTCAGAAAAAAATTATTAATGCGGTTAACTTTATTCATGACTTTTACCACTAAATTTTAATATAAAGATTAATACTTAATTTTATAAGTCATTTTAAATATCAATATCATTAACGACGTTAATAATTTTTGTTCGAGAGGGACTTAATTGAGGCATCTTTTCAAAAATTGGGACTTAATTGATACCTTCTTAAAAGCGAGTACCAAAATAACATATCCGAACAAAATTGGGAACTATATGACTAATTAAACCATCATTTTTTTTATCTCTATGTGATTTCATTTTTTTATTTTATTTTCTGTTTTTTTATCTCTTTGTGACTTCAATTATGATTTTATTTTATTCTTTTATGTTTATGTGACTTCTCATCTATTGATTATCATTGTCTCTCCTTTATTTCTTTTATTCTATAGTTTTTCTTTTGAGGGTTTTGGCAGATTCCCTAAATCTCATACTGTCTGTGTATACCAATCTTTTTATTCTCATTTCTCATGAGTATAGTTTTTCTTTCTATTTGTGTTGATGTTATTTTTATTTTATTTATTGAATTTCTATTACGATTAGAAATGTGTTTCTTTTGCATAGTTTTGTTTAGGGTTTAGGGTTCTAACTAAGAAGAACAATAATTATTTTAATTGTTTTCATTAATGATTAATCTCAAAATAAACTTTACAAGTCTATGAAAAAGTTCAGACTTGAGAAAGATACTTGAGACTTCAAGATACCACAAGCCTACGATGAAATTTACTTTCTTAACAACTAGCACCAGATTTTATTGTTTTAACTCATTCCTTTTATATACTTATTTTTAGTAGAGTTTTATATATTATAATTTTTTATTTAATATATAAATATATACATATGTCAACTAGAAAATTTGAATCAGACTATTAAAAAGTCCACATGAAGAGAAAAATTGAGGCTTTAATTGCATCACAGAGAGGTGCAAAGAATAAATTTATAAAAGTAGATAAGAAAAATAAATGAGAAAATACAAGTTGGTGCTCTTTGAATGAACAAGATAATTAGGGATGTCAAAAAAATTCGTACCCGCGGGTATCCGCAGATAAAACCCGCAACGGGTAGGAAATGGATATTAAAAATAGATACCCACTACCCGCGGGTATGGATATTTTTGATACCCGCATGTTAACGGGGCGGGTACGGGTATCATAGTATCTGTACCCGTGGATACCCGTACCCGCTAAACTTTACCTTATATATA
>Ga0214544_1006435_pt1 | contig 21668 bp, 9 predicted proteins | sample CNSS3metaG_FD_160074 | JGI IMG/M metagenome (GOLD analysis project Ga0214544, IMG submission 160074) | Root nodule microbial communities from cowpea collected in UCLA plant growth center, Los Angeles, California, USA - CNSS3 | ecosystem: Host-associated > Plants > Roots > Nodule | place: USA...
TATATATATATATATATATATATATATATATATATATATATATATATATATATATATATATATATATATATATATATATATATATATATATATATATATATACATATATATATATATATATATATATGTATATGTATATATATATATATATGTATATATATATACATGCATATATATTTACAATATTGTATGTATCTTATATCCATATTGCTTAGTACATCTTATATTTCCTACACTAGAAGAGGAAGAAGTGTTATTTATTTACAATTTCCCCCTTATATACTGGTTTTCAAATAGGTGGAGGGAAAAGGTTATGGATAAGGTTCACTTGGACTGTTGGGGGTAAATAGAAGGTAACTCTGATTTGTCCTTTGATGACAATCGGCGTGTTTGGAGTAGAGAGAAAAGTAATAGTAGAGTTTCTCATTCCTTGAAATGTTACAGAATTATTCACTGCATTGGTTTGCCATTCATTCCTTGGGAAAACAGCCACAATATCGACGAAGAAAGGATCAGGCATGTTGGGAGCAACCATCTATGATAAGGTTATAAAATTTTGTTTCTCACCCACAATCATAAAATAGGGAAGTAAGACAAATATCACATAAAAAAAATACAGCACATCATAATAAGATAAAATGAAATGAAAATTCTCTCAAATCCATCAAACTGGACTTTATTATACTTGATAAAGATATTGATTAATTTTGTAGTGACTAGTCAGGATAAATGAGCTCATGGCCAACAAAGTAACTCAAGAACATCTCATCTTGAGTAATACTAACTCGTTTAAATCCCCAAGGTCATACCTCCAACTACAATAATCAAATCTTTATTTATCATAAATTTTATTTCAATATTAAACCATATAATTATATAAATAAATAAATAAATAAATAGTATCAATGAATAATTAAAATAAATATAAATAAATAAAAAGGACTAGTACGTAACTGAAGATAAATATAAATAAATAAATAAGAACGAGAACTAAACATAAATTAGAATGATATTAGGGACACCTCACTTATAGAGATAAAAATAATTATGAACAAATAAAAATAATTAAAGTAAAAAAAAAATGGTAGATGTCTCCTCCCCTTACCTTATTTATTGTGGAAATTATACCAGGGTTGTAATGAGACTTTGATGATATATAAAATTTTTCCTCTTTCTTCCTTCTCACACACACGACTCTTCTTTTGTTTCTCTTTTTGTCTTTTGTTCTCAATGTCTCTTTTCTCTTCTCTTCTCTTCCCCATTTCATTTACCTCATCTTATTTATACTATGATATGTAATCATTGTTTTAGTTTAAATTGAGCTCAATTTCTTTTGGTTTTGCTGCTTCCGTTTGAAAGGAATTACTCGTTCTTGGATAGAATCTCATTTAATGTTTCTTTATCCTTTCATTTCCATTTTCTTTTCTTTAATAATAGTTTCTCTGACGTTATATACTTGTTACCCTTTTTTTTTCCTTTTGCTTTAATGTACAATAGAAAATTCCTTTGTTTTAAGTTCCTATACGATAATAGTGATTTTAATATTAATTTGAAAATATATATTATATCTATAAGTGATTTTAAAAAAAAAGATCTAATTGATCTTATTAGGATATATTTTAAATTGTCCTTAATAAATCTAACATTATATGAAAAAGATAATTTTAGTTAAATATAATTTCCTAATATAAAATATTCTTACTAAAAAAAATATATATCTATTTTATTTTTGGATGTTACAAAGCTCATAATCCATCCTAGCATATCCCAGACCAGACTATCACAACAAACCATGCGAAGTGCATCACAAAAGTTCCATGTCCTTGCACTGTTGCTTAGCGCAGCCTAAGCGGCGCAAGGCAAAAATGTGTTGCAAATCGCCTGGTGGTCACCATTTGCCGCGTGGCGCCACGCGTTCCAGAATCCACGGGTTTGTGGCTATCGCCTGGAACTCTATACACATCGCAGACACAACCAGTAAAATGAGTTTTACTGGTTTAAGCACTGCATAGTAGATTTTAACACACTCAAATCACCACAAGCACATTGCAAAATTCCAAGTTACATACAGATCATCCAACATGACTTGAAATCCACTCCCCATATGCCCTACTAACATATTTATATCCACATATATTCTCCAAATTAAACTATGCTATCGCTTAGAATTAACTAAAGGCAAACTATTCTCCTAAGACTTATACAACAATCACCCAATCATACCTATATTTAATCATTGTCCTAAATAGTACTACAATTTCCACTTAATCCAATGCAACATACCAACTACACTTTAGCATCATCGCATGTTTATGCACTTCTATATAGGATCCCATTAATTGCAAGATGAATTTAAGAAGGAAAGAACCATGCTTATGACTAAGACCCCGACCAACCACTGCAATGTGCTATAACTCATGCCACCCCTATACTAATACCAACCACCATGCACCAATTTCCTTCAATCATTATCTCATCCCACCTCTAGTTGCTCAAATCCCCCCAATCATGTTTATTACATAAAATGTACAAAATACCACTGGTCCAATCTTTTTCCTATATTCACCTAGCTAGATCCACTCAAACCCCCCAACAAATTTTCCCAACACACACACAACACAACCAACACAAAACTATTGGTTCTTGATTGTCGCTTGACGGCAAGAATGCGTCGCCAGGCGGTGCATCAAATTCTGGGCAGTTCCCAGAATTTCCTACACATGCGAGAACCCCCAAAACTTTCCCATATTGCGACCCAGTCATCCAATAGTACAATTCCACTCCTAATTAAGTTTCCAACATGCACACACCTTCACTTACATCATTCCATTACCAAATTACTATCACTAGGATCCAAAATCGTATTTAACATTCATTCCCCACCCTTTGTGAACCCACATGCTCCTATAAGCATCCAATCCTCAAAGTCACATACAAGCACATGAATTTACAGTGCACTCAAAACTAAAAAAAAACTGCAAAACCCAAATCATTCATATTTGTGTCGCCTGGCGGGTCTTCCTCGTTGCTAGGCGGTTCTACGCAGAACCTAAAATTCTAGGTTGAATCAACATGAGTCGCCTGACCGGCCTTCATTATCGCAGGCGATTTTTGGGCAGAAATTCAGAAACCTCAAAAAATAGTGAAAAAGAGGGAAATATTCATGCATTCAGCTTCAGTATAGCACAATACACATTATTTAATTTAAAATCACACAAGGATAACTCCCCTTACTTGGAATTCCTACTCCTAAAGCAATTCTAGTGATCTTCTTTGCCCAGAAATTACTCTAACTTTTGCCTTTACCACCTGGAACCCTTCCTAGCCATTTATGCTCCTCTTAGGTCTTCTTTTGGTACTCTAAAAATTCTGACCTATGAGCTATACGAATTTTCCTTTAATTCCTAACTTATTAACCCATTAAATCATTTTTCAGCACTAAAAATAATAATAAATTTAATAAAAACGAAAAATGATTAATTGTCATTCAATTTTGCATTAACATGGAGGTTTTGTGTGTCCTTCTAGCTCCTTAATTGCTGCTTCTCTACTCCCTTAAGGATGGCTAGGGTTTCTTATCACTTACCAACATATCCAATGAATTCAAGCAAAAAGCTTCTCTACTCCCCTAAGGACGACTAGGGTTTCTTATCACTTACCAACATATCTAATGAATTCAAGCAAAAATAAATTACTTAGCGCTAACCAAGGTTCAAACTCACAACCACACAATTATCAAGCACATGCACAAACCAACAAACCATTTCATGTTTCTTAACATTTTATGCTCACATCGCTTTATAACCCATGTCGTGTGTTCATGCATGCCCGCAAAATAATTAAAAAGAATTAAAACACCACACTAATAGCATACATAAGTCTCAAACACAAGTACCCTCAACACATTCAAGTACTCTCAACCACTTGAGCTAGTATTGTTCCTTGTCATAACTCTCTGCATTAATTAATTTATAGATTCCTTCCCCCACATTTATTAAATAAATATTTATTTGTTTGTTTAATTTTCTCGGGTCTTACAACTATCTCCATAAAACTTGGGAATCCTTGGAGCTTGCTTCATTAGTAATATGTTGCACCTAAAATTTCTTCTTCCTCCATGGTAGCTCTATTCTCCTTGGGAGCTATTAGGTGAATGAGAGCTTTTTCTTCTTCTCTTAGTTTCTCTTTCTTGCTTCTCCATTTCAAGCCTTTGAATGGTGTCTCTTAAGTATCTTTCACTTTCATTTCTTTATTCTATAATCCCTTTGATACTTTCCCAACTTGACACCTCCATTTCCTTGAGAAGTTGAACTAGGATGGATTCATGATTGATTTGTGTCACCAATGTCTCACTCAGGCTTAGAGTAAGTGTGTTGGGTAAACTTGTCATGTTTCCTACAACCAAAACTCAAAACCGATACAAACTAAATTCCAAAAACATATTGGTTAGTTAGAAATTGAGGCAAGAAAAAAAAACAATTCTCAAAGGTGTTTGGGTTCCTTCACACAAGGCAAAAAAAAAAGGCTAGGCTATCACTCAAGCTCTACTAAAAGAGTGTAAACTCTTTTTGGTCCAAAAATCTAAGAGACTAGCAAGTATAAGTGAATGTGATCATGATAAACACACTTTAGGAAGTCAAGGAAGAAAACTTCAAATGACAAAACTCGAGAACCTAAAGACAAGAAAGAAATGGCATACCAAGGAAAGACTTCTTTTGACAAAACTTCTAGCAATACTAACACAAGAAAAGCTTGAAACAAGACTCAATACAAAACACTCAAACATGCAAATAAAATTCCAGCTAACATCCACATACCAAGGTGATTAGGATTCTACAATGGTGAAACTAATTTGTCATATTCATCAATGCAACCTAAATGGTTCAACTCTAGAGTCAAAGCAACATGTAATTTTAACAAATTCTCTTTTTCAAGTAGTGCACTAAAGATCTTGGTTCAACAATATATTTGACTACAAAGTTTCTTAGAAGCTCACGACCAAGACAAATTTTGGCATTAAAAACAGTTTCACAAATGATTCTAAAATTGAATTGATATTGCTAAGGAGTTGTTATATGCTTATGAACACTTAACTCTTATATTTAGGCCCAACCAACCAAATCAAGATACATGCTGACTAGGCTAAGAATTTTATCAAATACATTCAAGCATTGGAAACAAGAACAATAAAACTACAACTTTACATATGACATAAGACCCAAGCAAAAGCTAAACACATTTAAGAACTCACAATGACATAAACAATGACATAAAACATGTAGTTATCATACAAAATCACTTGGAATATGACTACTTTATGGCTAAACAGATGTAAACATGTTATCCAACACATTTAAGAGCATTTATAAGGAATAAAACAGTAGCCAAAATTGCCAAACTTGAACTTGGAAAATGTTGATGACAACATTCTGGCAACTTTGACCTTTGCTGACTATTTTGCTCACAAATTTCTCCACAAAACTCCAAATGTATTGATTCTTTTTTTTTCTTTGTTGGAAACTAAACTCAAAGGGATTTAATTTGACTACAAGCACGTATTTTTGGACTTCTAAGCTAGATGCAGTTCAATTTGGAAAATCGTATTCGTTTACCATGTATTGGTGTTTAGAACTACTTTGTGTATAAGGGAGGTTGATTTAAACTATTCCAAGATAACTACAACAAACACGGTTAGGAACACACAAAGACAAACATAATAACCTAGGCTTTGATTACCAAATATATGTGTATAAACTCCAAAATATTCAACCCTTATACAAGTCTAAAAGAGCCTCTTTTATAAGTGGTGGAAGAGGGTCTTTTTGCAAAATCAAAAAGCTAAAGACTAAGTAGCAAAAACATGGTAAATGCTTCTAGAAGCTAGGCCATCCAAAGGAGACTCTTTTAGGTTTGTGGGGCTTGACCTAGCTTCCCTACCATGGCTCTTATGTGGTGCCTTTGAGCTTCTAGAAATGAGGGTCAATCATGAGACTCTTTTAGGTGTGTGGGGCTTGAACTAGATTGCCCATCAAAGTTCTTATGTGGCACCTTTGACCTTCTAGAAAGGAGGATCAATCCTTGCTCCCCAAGCTCTCTCCATATGCACCTTCTATGTGTGGGTTCAAGGTTGAGTCTCTCCTCCACTCCAAGTAGTGTCATCCTCCTCCAAGATGGTCCTAGCTTATTATACAAAACAAATAACAAAACAAAAAGGTCAACAAGTCAACTTAAGTGAAGTCAACAAAGGTCATTCAACTCAAGTCAACACAAAAACTAAACCCCATGAAAAAAGAGAAGATTTAGAAGCTTACCTTCTAGACATGTTTATTCTACCTAAACATGTGCCTCCATCCTTGGTAGGGACTAGAGCCTTATCATTACGGAAGTGGCTAAAGTGAGTTCGATGGTGTGTTTTTGATAATAACATTGTTTAAAATATTATATTTTCATTAAATAAATGTTACTAAATGTATCTAATAACATTTTTATAATTTTCTCAATTAATATGTAAAAATGTCATTACAAATAATTAGTAACATAGGTATATATAACATGATATAATATTACTAAATCCTATTAGTAATATTTTTTATATTTAGTAACAATTTTTTATTATTACTAATAATTATATATGTAGTAGTGACATAAAAGAGCATATGCTCATTCTAACACATGTTGCTTTATAATCACATAATACATATAAAATTTATAAAGTTGTATTTGATATGAAGGCCATTTTAAATAAAATTTCCTAATTTCATGATTTTTTTTTCAACGGATATTCTTATATTTGAGGACATTTTCTTGTATCACTTGCATCACGTTCCAAAGAATTTATCTCAAACTCACCACATGTAATTATTTGAACCTTAATAAAGGATTCCTATAATTGAACAATTAGATTATTAGTACGATGTTTCAAATTAGGTAAGAAAGTTGAATTTGTTTTGTTTTCATGTTCACGAGTAGCCTCCTTTATTACTTTTAAAAAATAAATCTATTCTTTTATTCTTCATTAGTCTACCTTTTTTTAGTTTAAAATTCAAAAATAATTTATCATAATCTAATAAAAAATTCAAAAGACATAATTACTAAAAGAAAATTATATCATAATCAAGCTACAATAACTACTAGAACTTTTCATATTACATAAGATTTTTTTTTTGCAAATTTGTTAAAAACAATTGCAAGAAAACACTTTTTTTTGCCATTATTTCTAAGAATTTTAATTGGCACATAATTACTTTGTGGATAATTATTTCCTACAAAATTAAAAAATTCTCAAGTATTTCATGCAATTTTTTTTTTTGCGAAAAGTGTTTTATATCAAATATTTTGCAAAAAATTGGCACCAATTTCTTTAAATTTTTTTTTTCATAATAAAATTTAGAAGTATTTCTACGAAAAGAAAAAAATCAAAACAAGATTGACAAATATGAGATTTTTAATCATTCAATTAAACATTGGTTATAAAAACATATAGTACATTACTTTTTTTTCAATATTCATAACATTAACTATTAAAGTAATATTTCACTATCAAATGAGATAAAAAAAAGTTTTTTTTTCTTCTTCAAGAGTGAAAGAAAACATAAAAAATGAGAGAAAAATAATGAGTTTGTGTTTAACTTTATTTTTTATATTTAATTTTATATTTTATTATTTATTAACATTAAATATCATCTTTCATAAAATAATTAAAAAAATATCTAATTTAATTTTTATGAGTTTTCAATCACATATAATTTAAAATTTTTAAAAAAATTAAAAAAATTTCAATATATAAATATAAAAATTAAAAATAAATTTCGGGGAGGGGGCATGATCCCTCTTCGCCAAATCAAACATCTGCCACTTGTTAATATAAAAAATTATAATTTTTAGAGCACTATATAAGAATAAAGACCCATAAACCCATCGCCTTAAGGTTTTGGGTTGAGAGTGGTGTCAGTGTCTTGTGTGGTTAGGCTCAGATCTCATTGGTGTTATTCTCCCCAGTGAAACCCCCTCTGTAAAACCTGACATATATATATATATATATATATATATACTCTTTTTTTCATTTTTTTTTCATCATTAGTATCGATGAAGCTATAACTTGATCTCAAAATCTCTGTTAACTCATTATTTAATACTTTTGTCTATCTTAATGTATTACTAGAACCTAATTTTATTAAATCCCTTAACTTCATAATCACATGATATGTTATCAACTTATAATTTTATCATTGATTGTTACCTAAGTAACATATCATATTTATTCATTAATATCACCATGGTTACTAGAACCATCAACATTCATGCATTATTCTTCAATCACACTCTATTATTCTTCATACATAATACCAAATAAATTGATATCGTAATTATAAATAATGAAGTAATTACATATTTAACCTAAATCAACCAACCATGAATAACTTCAAATAATGAAGTTTAAGAGAAATAAGGAATTATGCTTGAGTTGAGAATACGTCAATTAAGTAAAAACTCATATAGCTTGAGCGACAAAGTTCTCATTGGAGTGATATGTCATATTGTTTAAGTTTCATAAGTAGCTTAAGCAAGAGTTTTATCACTTGAGCAACCAGATGATGCTTAAGCGATATTGTTTTATACCTATTATAAATACTTCCACTTGAGTATTGCAAGAGTGACAAACTCCTTATCAAGCTAGGCTGGGACAAAGCATGAAGATGAGTCTATGAGATGTGGTGCGTGGAAGGCAAGGGTCGAGCATGAATGATGTGCTCTCGGTTTGGTGGTTTAAATGGTGGGATGAAGGTGTTTGATGGTTCTCTTGAGAGATTGGCCAACTCTAGAAAAAGGTGGTTAGAAAAGACCACATGGGATGTGCTAGCCTTGTGGCTCAAAATAATTTGGTAGCGTAGTAATTATATTCTCAAAAGTGAAAATACATAGAGAAGGTGTCTCCAAAATTTGTAGACATAAAACCCTAAAAATTCCATCTTGGCCACCAATGGTACAAGGGTATAAGTCTAGAAATCCTCTCCATTGAGAGGAGGACATGTGGCCACTAACTTGTGGAAAAGCTCTCCACTCCTAGAGTGCCATGTCGCCATTACTTTGAAAAAGCTTCCCTACTAGAAACATGACACATGACCACTACCTATGGAAAATACTATCCTTTAGGAGCATGCCACATGGTCACAACTCCTCATGTGGGACATCTTTCACCTTGGTCACCAAGCTAGGTTAAAAACCTTAATCACCCATGACTAACTAAGCTAGGCAAAAATTTGGGTCAACCATAAGTGTTGACTTTTGTTTACCCAAGTTTGACAAAAAGCCCTAGACTACTTGGCACATGATACAAGGCCTAAAATGGAAATCCTATAATACTTAACCCTTAATACAAATTTTAAAATATTCCTATACTACTAGAGATACTCCAAAATAGCCTAAGAGAAAGAGCTTTGCTTCACCTTGCATAATGACTCTAGCTCTTCTTGAATGTGTTTGGCCATCACTAGGGGGTATGCCATCAAAGAGTGACCAACCTATTACTCAAGTAGTAAATGTAAAACAAATAAAATGCGACTTAGTCATGCAAAATATTCTAAGTTAAGTTTAACACTTTGTATCCGTTCTAATAGGGGTGGCAAAACGGCCTAGCCTGATCTATTTTGGCTCAGCTTGTCGTTGGTCCCTCAAAAGCGGGTCGGGCTAGGCTGACACGTCAAACAAAAATGGTCACTGATGACAACCCGTCCCACACACCACGAAATGATGGGCTAGGTTAGGCTGGCCTGTCACCGTTTTTCTATTTTTATTTTATTTTATTTTTTAAAATAATTTGTTTTCATTTTTCTAATTTTTATAAATTTGTTTATATATATAGATATTAATGAATATTAAAAGCATATTTAATCATATAAATATTTTCTAAACTTTTAATTGATTCGTTAATGTTTTTAGTTAGATAAATTAAAATAATTATTACTTTTACATGTTAAATTACTCTATTATAACTAATAATTTAAACATAATTTGTAAGTGCTAAAGATTTAAATTAAAATATTGTTATATATTGACAGGTTGGACGGGTGAGGCCAAAACGAGCTAACGACTTAAAATTCTCAACTCGACTTGTCTAATTTTGATGGGTCATTCCATTTTTCCACTCCTACACTATAATAAGTTTTTGCTATCCAAATCACATCTTTATTTATAATTTAACATATGTGTGTACAATACCTAAATCATGCAACAAATGGGTTTAATTCACATCCAAACATAAAATTGAGCTATTATAATCTTACCAACCAATTTCAATATTTTTAGAAATATTTTTTAAAATAATTTTAAGAATATAAGTTCAAGACCACTATTTTTTCTAAGGCACAACAACTCCAATAGGTGCAAAAGAACTAAAGTGCTCAAAACCTCCATAAATCTAAGGCCACACCAACCAAACAACAAAAACAATGATTATAAAACAAACCAAGATAATTATCTTCTCAACATGTTAAACCTTTGAAATTTTGTTTGGATGAAATGATGAATTTGAAGGAGTAAAAAATGGTGGATTTAAGGAGAAAGAGAGATGAAAGTGGGGTTGTTTGGATTAAGGAAAAGAAAGTAAGAAGTGTAGGAAAATGAGAGGAATGTTTGTAAGTGATTTGATTGCCAAGAAAAAGAAAAGGGGAAATTCCTCAGCACATTAAAAAAATTTGTCATTAACCAATCGTCTCACACAAAGGCCTCTAATTTTTAGAAGTTTTTGCTTTGGACAATTTAGTATTAGCTTTCTTTGGGCTACCCATATTAGGTTTCCTTGTAGTTTGAAACGGCTTGTCATCCTCTTATGTATTGAATCTTCCTTCTCATTAAGCATATTAGCCCATTTAGAAGCTATTTTTAATTCTTCCACTAAACAAGCCTCCTTAGATGTCGAAGGATTAGAAACTGTCGCTAAACTACTGTGAGTTGAATCTAATTGTTGTAAACCCTGCAAATTATTGACAATGGGAGTGAATTCCTCCATATAAGGCATACTGACCAAGGAATTAGATTTCACTAGGACACCACCATCAAGATTTTTAACAAGAGAAGATCCCTTAATAACACAAATATTATCATGATTATCTACCACTACCTTACGATGTGACTGAGCAAGAGGTTGTACCATAACAGGTTGCACCATAGACTCTACCACAAGCTCCATCATAGGCTTCACCACCGAGCTAAACAGTCCTTAGCCTCATCTTATGCATCAACCACCTTAGGATGATAGTGTTATTGTATTTTTGTGCCAACTATTTTCTCCCCACCAAAAATAACATTGGCATTTTGTTATAATCGTCTACAACTAGATAGATCATGACCAATTATTTTACAATTTAAACAAAATAAAGGCAATTTCTCATATTTCACATCAGCAATAAACATAAATCTTAGTCTTTCACCAAAACTTGATTAAGCAAATCAAATAACAAATCAACATCTAATGATAAAGGTGTACCAATTTCACGTGTTATTGAGAAAATTGCTTTCGTGCCATTACCTTAAAGGAAGGTCATGAATGCAAACCCAACATTAAGTTGTATTAGGTTTCATGGAAGTTGGGACAACAATCTTTTGTCCAAGAAAAAATAGGAAGAATGCTAAGAGAAAATTTCAAGTTCCAACAACCAAAACCCTTCGCATGTCTTCTAAATAAGAAAAAGTAAATTCATATAACTCTTTGCCAAGTGGCCTTCCATTGACCCATATACTTCTAAACCACATCAAGTTTTTTAGAAAGGTCTAAATGTGTAAGTAGTTTATCCCCTTTTGTTAACAAAATAGTCCATGCAAATGATCACTTGAAATTGGTGGTCTTTTGATTCTTGTAGATCTCCTTAATGTTGCTTAACTACATTGAGTTGAAACTTGTTGTTCAATTGGTTGCTCAACAAGTTCTCCAACATTTATTTGTTGTTCTTAAGCAACTTGTGGAACTTGAATAACTAGTTTCCTAGTACACTCTTGAACTAGAGGAACAACAATCACTACCAGTTTATCATTTGATTTAGAGCGTTGAACTTTATTGTGATCCTTTTCAAAACCAACATTTTGAATTAAATCACTCCCACTAATCAAGCCATCTTCAAGAACTTTGCATTTCTTGATTCTAGTATTCTAGTACTTTGAGATGGACAATGAAATCTATAACCTTTGGAGTTTTCAGCATATCCAATGAAATACCCAATAATAGTCTTAGGGTTTAGTTTCTTCTTTTGTGGGTTAGAAATTCTCACTTTAGACGGACATCCCCAAACGTATATATGTCATAAATTGGGTTTTCAACCTTTGAATAACTCAAAAGGGGTTTCTAAAATAACTTTGGTTGGAACTTAGTCCATTATAAAGGTGATTCAATCCACAAGAATTGAAGAAGCTTTCCATTAAAGTTTGATTTCTTCTTTTTACCACACTATTCTGATATAGAGAACCAGACGTAGTGTATTGGACAACAATCTCATGTTCTTGAAGGTTTCAAACCTTCATTCCCTTAAACTTTGATGGCGTAGTATGTTGTAAAAAAGAGTTGATTTGATAACCCAAAAAAATAGAGCATAAAATTTATTGAGCTTTGTCAGAGTAATTGCTATAATAAATAATTGCATATTGTGTGAGATTGTATTATCAAAATTCATGCAATAGCTTTGACAATTGATTGATGAAATTGACCCTATTTATGAAAATAATTGATTCAACATGAATATCTTATATTGTCTCATATATTTTGGAAACTGTCAACAAAGGTCACTCATTTTTTATGTGTAAAGAGTAAATATGTGAAAACAAACATTGTGTAAAATATTTATAAGTGAAATGAGAAAAAAAAAGATATAGAATAAAGGAAAAATTACTTTAAATGAAATTTTGATAAGTTAAAAATGGTTAAGATGAAATAGTTTTAGAATACGTTGAGAGTTTAGAAAATATAATTACGAAGAAATTATTAGATTTAAAATCAAATAGCTAAATAATTAAAATCAAAATTTAATTTTGAAACATGGCTTAAAAGTTTAATACTTGTTATAATAAACCCATTTCTTTCTAATCCGGGGAAAATAAATCTGAATCTTACTTAGATATCCATCTGATTCAAAATCACTCATGTTCAATCATTAAAAACTAGTTGCATCACCTATGCTTTTAGTTTTTCATGACGTATTGCAATTTTTATTCTAATTTTGCTCCAAATAAATGACACGAATACTTAAAATCACGTCTTAAATAAACGAAAGAATTTATAATTTAGATTTTCATGTCAAATATACACATATGATAGAAAAAAAGTGAATCTAAACAAGTGGTACATCAATTTATCAACTTTCCAACTCTAATAGTTACAAGTATAGAGACTAAAAATATTTAGTAAAACTATTTTAATGAGTGATTCACTTAGTACTATTTTTAATCAGAAAACAAACGTTAAACATCAATAATTTTGAAATAGAGAAAGTATTTGTGAGATGAAGAATATTAAGTCACCACTTTCTATTTAAGTTACATAATAACATAGAAGCTTTGAAATTAATTAAGAAGGAAACACTCGTAAAATATATGTGCCATTCAATTCAGCCAAATTCAGAAAAGAAAAAAAAAAGTGATTATAATTACACTAAATCTTCACTTTTTTTAATTTCTTACACCAAACAATCTTATTCAACAAAGTATAATGAGATATTAAATATAAACACCCTTCTCAAAAAACCTTAATTCGTTGCATTTTAAGCAATTAAGTCATCATGTTAAACCTAAATATATTCATATGATATGAATATATTTCAAATCGATTATCCATCAAGTGTCTATTTGATGTGGGAAGAAAGAGGAAAATGAAAAGAAAAAACAGAAGATGAAGAAAAAGTGGGTTATATAAAATTTTGATTTGATTTTTGATTTGATTATTAGTGGAAGCTTTGGTAGTTCTTAATATTCTGTAGTTGGTGGTTGGTCCATCAGACTAAGGATTATTATAAGGTAACGGGAATTATGGCACCAAACCAGGAATCTTAAACCCAAAATAATACACCAAATTAAAACATTAATAGAAAACGACATTCATATGATTATGAATATAAAATTCAAATTTCCTACCCTATTCCATGGAGGGGTATGTGTGTGTGATTATGAATATGATTAGAAGTAGAAGGACGTTTACCTACCCACAAACAATAAAAACCCTTAAATACTATAATTTCATAATCTTATTCATATTATTCAACTTTTACAACTATTCATAAAATTATCAAAGTAATATATAATTCAATTGTTAGATCTATAAAAGTAAAGACATATTGAAGATGTGAAAGTTAACAAGACCTAATCTACTTAAATTCCTAACATATATGATCTCATAAAAGACCGGTAACTTAAAAAAAATTGCATACTTAGTATTTTATTTTTGAGTTAAATATATTTTTGATTCCTTAACTTTTGGTGAAAATTAAAATTAGTCCATTTTCAAAACTTTAACTTAATTTAATCTTCTAACTTTAAAACTAAGTAGATTTAGTCCTTTTAACTAAATTTTATTAAGTTTATTTAACATCTCAAACGTATTTCATGCTATCATTTGAGTTGTTTACACAATTTAACACATTTTCACTTCAACATTATCTAAACAATCATCATAAAACACGTTTGAAATGCCAAATAAACTTAACAAAATGTGATTAAAAGAACTAAATCCACGTAGATCTAAAGTTGGAGAAATAAATTAGATCAAAGTTTCAAAGAAGGACTAATTCTAATTTTCAGTAAAAGTTAAGGAATCAAAGACATATTTAACCATTTATTTTTTAAACCACTTGATCTTAGTCAAATGATATCAAAGATAGGATAAAGATAGGAAAAACAACTAGATTCTGATCGCATTTTCCTGATCTTCTGTTTCCTTCGCCAAGCAAAAAACACATCACCAACCGACCACCAAATGAAAAGTAAAGTATATATGTCACCATGTAAGACCCAATTATGAGTTCTATGAATCGTGCAATTTACTCATCACAACAGAATATCTATTAAGTAAACATTTGTCATGATCCAAAAGTGTCATATTATGAGTTTCTTCTCTCTTGATCACAATATTTTTATCAGCAAAACTTGAACCAGAGATCTTGGTGAAGAAAACTGAGTCTAGTAACATTCAGACCAACAACTTGTCTTTATTTGATTCCGATAAGAAAAAAGTAACAAACCATTTCCAAGATAAATAAATAAAAAAAAAACACTGCATTAAATTTTCAGGGTCAGTTTAATTTTAAGAGAGAATTTAAATCAAAATCTCGTTATCAAAAAGTGCAGAGCAGTAACTTTAGACATTTTTATAATGTTAACAGATTATCAATTGAAACTTGATAGTTTCAGTATACAGAAAGCTTATTATTACACCAAGCAAAAACTATAAATTATAAATATTGCTATCAGCTACAAATAAGCTAGTGTACAAATCCATGATGAGAAACAGTAAATTGGTGCATGAGTTTGATGTGCCAAAATATCAAGGGCTGAAAAAAATTGATACTATTGCACATTGACATTGCTGCTGTCAACATATAGGACCTACCTAAATGCTTAATATTCACGTTTGTGTAGTACTGCACCACATTTGAGATATTCTGCTACTTTCCTTACCTTTTCCATAGGAGGAAATAGGAGCAGAAAATTTCTCTGAAACATCGCTTCACTATATACAACAGCAAAACCATGCTGTCTCTTCTTATAATTGCTCAATTTTTGTGACACCCAGTGAAGTTAGCATCGTCTGTTACATGACTTAAACCTGTAAAAGATACAACTTATATGAAGAAATGAACCAAAACTTCAATTTTTTATGGAATTTGCTAACACACTGTCTTTTTTTTCTGCAGGGTATTAAAATTATAACTTTGATCATCTTTAAAAATATACCTAAAGGGAATAACTTACTAAAATACCTTTAATAAAAGAGTTTATGTTAGTAAATTATTCAATTTTTTTTTAAATGAGTAACTTACATAAATTATAACTTTGATTTTCTTAAATAAGGCTATATGGTACTGTGGCCACTAAATTGGCTAACAGCATAAAATTGTGTGGCCTAAATATATAATTCTCCCAATCATAAAATGAGAATTATTCTTAGTAGAAACACACAATTAATTATGCTCCAATAGCATCAGCTGAAGCTATACCTGTCTTCTTCGGTTTTGTATTGCATACCAGGATCGTGCCATTGCATAGCATGGCAAAAGAACACCAGCAAATTGAAGAAGTGACATCTCAAGCTGCCATCAAACATTCCAATTTAGCAGAAAATCTAGAAAGAACAGATGATATGAGAGAAAAACTGATTTTATCATTTAAGTCCAGAGTCGGCACATTATGTTTCTAGACCTGAATTTTGATCATGTGAACCAACAAAATGTGGTGGTGCATAACAATAGTAGGCGGCAGTGGAAAATCTGGAAAAAGTTTTTCTTTTTAATTTGCAACCTTCCTGTGCTGACACCACCAAATGACTTTTCAACCAATGTGCTAGCCTACCTTATTGTCATTGCCATGTTTGAGCACACATAACTGATAAGGACTTTGGTATTATGAGGTGCCTAAGTCTTACATCAAGTAATATGAGATGCTCAATAGAGTATTTAAGTGTTTAGTTTTCTCACCTTAATTAGTAGCTTTTGAGGTTAGATTTTCCAAGTGCTTGGGTACTTATCAATAACCTAACAGAAACTTCTAAAATACACAAAATTCAGATACCAAGTGGTAAGAATCAAAGAGCTAATCAGTCACTTAGCTAATTGATTGGAAAGCATTCAGTTCTTCAGTTTCAGTTACCAAAAGTATATTTCATTTGATCAATCAAACTCAAATGATAATAGCTGATTTATAACTGAACTGATTATTAAGAAGTTGTATGCACAAATATAAACTTCATCCCCAATAAGTTGGCATGAAGGAATTTCAACAAATAGATACTTGCACTAGTTTATGCCATTTTGAGATTATTACCTAGTTCCATAAAATGTGTATATTTTCTCAAGTGAGCGTGTGCTTACATCCCAAAGCTTATGCATGCTACATCACTGATAGAACTAGATCAGAAATAGAATGACAAAAATCACTCTTTATAGCAGAAAATCCACTTTTGCTTCAATACCAGTGTGGTATGGAATCAGAGCTGAAGAATATATGTTGAGTCTGAAAGACTTGCTGCTCTCCCTCCTTTACCCAAATCCTAAAAATGACCACTTTTCTCTTATCTGTCTCATAAGCACCATATATCCACAATAACTCGTACTAGTTACTTATTGTTACTAATGGTTGTTACTTTTCTCTACCAATAGCCCTAAAGTTCAAGTCCTCAATTTCACTTCTATTATTCCTAATATAGAACCTCCTAATAAGAGGTATCAAATTAAGCACATGTGTATTTGCCAAGAAAAGTTATCAGAACATGCTACTTACATTAAAGATTATTGAAGCATCTTGTCCAGTTGTGGAGTTCTTTGTGACCATTAAAGCTTGGCGTACAAGCAAAATTATCAGCAACTGCATAATATATTATTATCATCTCTTAGAAAGGATGAAACAATACACACCTTAACATTATATATGTTTCCTTACCAAGAAAGTGGCAGATCGTAGGCAAGCAATGCTACTGGTTTGTGACATGGCGTAATCTTCATACTCAGTTTGCAGGAACTGGTGCTCAGCTGAAGCTATAGCCACATGCAGATCAGCATTATGCCCCCATTCTTGCCTGTATATGGAACTGTATAAATCTTACTTGAGGCAAAATCAATCATAGATATTAGAAGAAGCATTGAAAGAAAGGTGAGAGCCAGAGGGATATAAATAAATCGGCAAAAGCATCATGCATCTTTAACTAGTAGTAGCTATTGAATTTTGGAAGGAAAAGAGCGAGACAGACCCCACCATTTGGAATAGTGGCAATAACTTCTACCAATTACTTCCTATTTTTCAGAAAAACAAGGACACAGGGCCTAGAGGGTAGATAGATAATTGGAGAGGGCCAACATTTGTTGATAATGCCAGAACATGGAAAGTCTTGTAAATTAGCTTCAAGAAGAATGTCCATCATGCGTGTGATGTGTTAATAACATTACTCATGAATCTGGTATCGTGGTTGAGATTGAGTTACACCCAACCACAATACTGAAACAGTTTGGAAACCGAAAGTAGACACAATACAACAAACATCTCAGTGACATGGATGAGATCCAGTTAATTGTTAAAATGTCTCAAATGAAAAGCCAATACAACTCTCTATGATCAATAACTTGGTTATGTAAAAAATACTCAAATTGGGGTTGTCTGAATGATTGAATTGAAATTTGAATTAGAACCATAATGAGGTAATCTTGTTAGCCTTGCAATGGACAATACCTAATGGTTAAACCAACTTATTCACTTATCACCTCTTGAGAATTCAAAGCAGCAAATTGATTCTAAACATTTCAAAATGCAGGGATATGGTTCTACAAGATCCAAGGGGAAGGTGCAGAAGTTGACACACAACTCTCAGGCCTTGAGCAAAACCTTTCAGAAGATGGAAATTATAAAAAAGCCATATAAAAATCAGTTAGTCAGATACATGTTCAGAATTACCTTATATCAATTGCCATAATTGCATTGCTTCTGACTGGTGGAGGAGAATAATTTGGTGAAAACTCCTAAAAAGTGTGAAAGAGAACTCATAGTTTCCAATTTTAAATTTAGGCAACTCAAGAGGAAAAAATACCACGAATGAGATGGGAAAAGCCCCAACCTGATTACAGATTTCACATATTGTATTTCCTTTCTTATTGCACCATCTCTGGATACAATTCCTATGAGCAAACTGCGCGCCACAAAATGGTGAGCTAAAATGTTTATAATGCAACTTGAAGTCAAAACTCAAAACCAAGACATTAGCATCCAAAAGGATTCCCAAAACATCACACAGCTCCAACCCAGTAAAAACTAAGGCTCTTCATCTTGTACAAATGCAACAAAAGTCGACTAAAGTAAGGATTCGTGAGATAAAGCAACATACCATGAATGTGAATAACTGAAATGCTTTTCAACAACAACAAACACAGAAATATAACGTACACGGATCACACAAGACAGAAATGCTTTCCATAGAAACACTTGAACTAATTCGAGAAGCCATTTCATTGAGACAAGTGAAGACACTGCAAACACATGCTTCCCAAAGGGAGTAGTGTGACAAGTAAACACAGGATATCTATACAGAGACAGAACAGAAGGGTACTACCAAGTTGCCCACTAAAACTAAAGCTTCCATCTTTTAAGAAACATGACAACCCCATCAACCACTTGGTGTTTTAATGATCAAGTTACATTCTTTCCAACATTTAGAGGTAGTTGGTTATTTTGGGTACTGGGTTTGAGGAAAGTAAGAGAGAGGAAGTTGATGACAAACCCACCTTGAGAGTGCCATTACAAGAACAAGGTGCCTCCATGGCTTGGACTTGATCTTCTTCCTGGCATATTCTGCACTCAACAACAACAACAACATCATCTTCATCATACATGTTTGGAGAAGAGGAACTCCCTTCTCCAGCATTGTCAGAAACGGGTATCATAGGATGAACTCCATGATCACAGTTTCTTGCATCCAGTGATCCAAAACAGGCCGTGGAGGCTATTATTCGATCAATGCAAACAATGAAGTCGTTCACCATTTTTGAGAGAGAGAAGAGAAAAGGAGAAACAAAAAGAAAATAGTAGTAGTGCAGGCGTGGGTGGGTTCCAAAAAGGTAACAGTGTTGCCTCAATGCTCTCGATGCTTCGTTGACGAATTTTATGAAACAAACCGCAACTACTCTCATCCTTCTTTAAACCACCACTAAAGTAGTGCTAGTATTTTTCTTCTTCAAATTAGTGTGTTCAACTTTTATCCTTCAAAATGATATTTTTATTTTCGGTTGGTTATTTTTTATTAATGACAAATATTTAATCAATTTTAACTTAACTATCATATTTATTTATTTATTATGATTATAAATATTAAAATGAGTTCAAATTTTTAAGCAAGTCCGATTTAATATAGCTTTTGGTCGGGTTGGTAACTCTTTTAATAAATGATAGTAACTTTTTATTTTGAAGCTTTTAAATTTAACATTTATGGAACTATTTTGATTATAAAGGAAAGTAATTGTTTTTGTAGTAGGTTTTAGATGTAACTATTTGGACGACATCGGTTATGTATTTTTGTTTATTAAATAATTTTTGTAAGCGAAGAGATTAAATACCTTTTTTGTTTTTTTAATTTTAGTTGTTTATATTTTAAAAATGAAGGCCATCGTAGGGAAAATTATCTCTATCGTAGTTTTTGTTTTATCTAATTTTTTGTTGTATTTTATTATTTAATTTTGTTATTGTTTAATGTAATGATCTTAATATTTCTAGTTTAATGAAAAATATCATTAATTCTAATAGACTATATCTACAATTTAATTTATTAAATTTTATCAATTATTTATGTCAATTTATTCTACCAATCAACTAAAATGAAAAAAATATTTAATCTCTACAATTAAAAAAAATACATAATTGAAACACTTAAAAAAATTATTTAACAAAAAATAATACATAATTGAAAGGCTTAAAAAAATTATTTAATAATATATATATATATATATATATATATATATATATATATATATATATATATATATATATATATAAACTGAAGTCGTCAACATACATAATGACTTCACTTTTTTGTTAAACAAAAATCGGTAGGAGTCTTGACTTCACTTTTACATAAAAAAGGAAATCGACCACACTCATGACAATTTCAGCTTGAATGGCGTTATTAGTCCCAACAACTTCACCCTATTCTGCAAAAAAAAAAATCCATTGATCCTATTTTACAATTACGAGTTCAAAACAAACCTACTTTACAAAAAAAGTCGGAGATTCACTAGAAAACACAACATAAAAAAAGACTTGAGCTCAACCAAAATTGATATCACTTTCAACCTAATTTCTTAAGACAATAAATTTGTAGATCTTTTATTATATATGTTGTTTAACTTTCTCATTTTTACCTATTATAAAACTTAGACTCGAAGTATGATTGCCATAAAAAATAGAAGGTTAATCATATGATATTCTCACCACTCTTGCTTGATTATTAGAATTTCTCTCAACGAATCATTATCATTTTTGTTCTTCAACTTACTAGGTTATGACTTATCTTAAAAGCGATATCATCACATGCCCTCATGATATCGTCATCTCATTATATTCCCTATAAATCTCTTTTTATTTTTAAAAATAATTTTATTGAGTATTGGTCTTTCATATTTTCCTCTTGCTTTGGAGAATTAGAGAATATACTCATTGAAAAAGAATAAGTAATTAAAAATTAAACTATCAATTACAATATATAAAAGAAAATTAAGAGAATATTAGTTTTACTACCACTAAAAAAATTAGGTTAAATTATACTTTTAGTCCCCATTTTCGTAACAAAATTTGAATTTTGTCCCTCAATTATTTTTTATCTCAATCTGGTCCCTATTTTGGGAAATTTGACCCAATCAAGTCCTTTCCGTTAGTGGTGGAGTAACGGTGTTAAATGGGGTGCCACGTGTCAGCTTCTGGATTTTTTGAATTTTTTGAAT
>Ga0214544_1006436_pt1 | contig 21663 bp, 8 predicted proteins | sample CNSS3metaG_FD_160074 | JGI IMG/M metagenome (GOLD analysis project Ga0214544, IMG submission 160074) | Root nodule microbial communities from cowpea collected in UCLA plant growth center, Los Angeles, California, USA - CNSS3 | ecosystem: Host-associated > Plants > Roots > Nodule | place: USA...
GGAAATATCTGCTTTTCGGAAAAACCAAACACACGCTAACGAAGAGATTAGATTACACCACAAACCCACATCTCATCCATACTCCAATTTTCTGAGTCTTGTAAATTCACTAGTCAAAGAATTTCAAATCCAAATTTTATGGACATTCAATTTGAAAATACAGTCACAATTACATAAAAAATGTGCTAATAAAAACTCCCATTCATTCATTTAATTGTATTTATAATCATTTAATAACATCTTGTAACTTGTTGCAGTTACAATATCATGTGGCTGGCCTGATAAGATGATGTCAGTCTTAACATAAATAAACTTTTATGAGATAATATCAATACAAAAAAATAAATAACAATCCATTAAATCATAATTACAGCTACTAAAATATATTTTCTTCTCCCCCTTTAAACAAACTATAATATATAAAATAATTGTATGCCTTATAGTTTTATTATATCTCTAATTTATTCATAATAGGCCAATGTACTCAACAATGTGTAGAATTAGACATTTCATTACAAGAAAGAATAATATTTTAGGCAAAGATGTACACGTTTCTACCTATGTATAAATTCTTGTGAGAATAATGTTCACATTGGCATATTTATTTAGACAGGTCATGAAGTAAACATGAAGCAAATAATAAAACGCAAAAAGTTTAAGATATATTATTTATTAGAAAAATTCAAAATATATTTTTTTAAAAATTTTCAGATAAAAGCAAAGGATATATACATGCCAAAAAAAAAACAAAGCAAAAGAAGTCATAAAGTCTGAAATTCTTGCTAAAAGGAATGCAACCAACAACTAAGGGTCATTTCTATGTAAATAATAACATTATCTTCTTCTTCAAGTTATTCCTCAATCAACCAACTGTAATTTACGTGAAAAAGTTAACAAATAACATTGTTCTTCACAAAATTCAATAGGATTTCTTTAAATGAACACCTTATATAAGTAAATTACTAACTTTAAAAAAATTAGGGTTAAATATGTAATTTTGTATCAATTTAGTCTTTCATCTTTCAAAATAAGTGGATTTAGTTCTTTTAATCAAATTTTATTAAGTTTATTTGACATTTCAAGCACGTTTTATACTAGTATTTGACTTAACATTAAAGTAAAAATGTGTTAAACAATATAAACAACTCAAGTACAATCCTGAGTGAGATGCATACGAAATATCAAATAAATCTAACAAAATTTGATTAAAATGACTAAATTCACGTATTTCGGGAAATGGAGGACTAAAGTGGTCTAAAGTTTCGAAATTGACTAATTCCAAATTTCACTATATTTAACTCAAAAATTAAAAATGTAGGAACAAAACTAGGTATCATGTAAACCACATAAAGTAACAAAGCAGCACATGCAACATCAAATACACTCAAGAAGTAAAGTTTTAACTGCGAACACCAAAGTTTACCAAAGTTTAGTGTATATATATATACCATCACTAACATTTCAGTGTTCTTACCTGAAGAATATGATGAATCTGTTTTGTGGAAGGACGAAGATGAGTCTTTGATGTCTTTGTGTAGCAAAGGACTAATGAAGAAGAAGAAGATGATGATTGATTAGATGAGGAAATTTGGAATAAATAGAGATTGGAGGATGAAAAAGTGATGAGAAAAAGAATGTAGAAAACCACGTTTGAATTATTTATTACTGCTTACGTTTAGTGATAGTAATGCATACTGTGTTCATCACCCACTCACTTGACAAAGACAAACAACTTTTTTAATCAAACATTGTTGTAACAAAAACTATAAAAGTCTAAATAAGATGTGTGAGTGGGGTTTTTGAAGGATTAAAGTTGCTTAAAACAAAAAGGCTGATGCTCCAAGACACAAATTCTGACTAGATAATTCAATCAAAGACATCATCGGAGAAAAAGTACAAAATAAATGCTGGTTGAAAAATCAGCAATATTGCTCAATCAAATTTTCATGAATGAAACGTTTAACCAATGTAAGGTCACAAGATTCATTATTCAAACGTAAACAATTTTCTTGTCTTTACTTTATGATAACAATCTATGAAGATTTTTAATTTAAATGTATTAAATAGAATTACGGATCTTAAAATATATGTAAAATCAATGATGAAGCAAGTTGAATATATGGAATGTTAATTTTTAAGGAAGTATTCTGATTTGAAGTTACAAAGTAACATGTTTCGTTCATGATTTCTGCATAAAATAAGAGTCAATTACCTTTATGAAGTAATCATTCTTTAATTGTAGTTACTTTTCTTTATAACTATTAGCATTGAACTATGAACTAAGTTTTTAGTTGTAGTTACTAAAAATTAACTACTTATATTAGTTTATTCAATCATGATCCCTTTCTTCTTTCCATACTTCACACTAATCAACCTAATTCTAATGTAAATCAAAACAACATTTCAGTGCAATAACTTTATCAGGCACATGGAATCTCCTCAATGTTTGAAAAGGAAGTTTATGAATTTCATGTTTAATATCATAATTAATGTGCTTGAAAATGATCAAAATACTACAAACATCAAATGTGTGCATGTGTTGATGTTAGATTGTGGTTACTCTTTTTGGAATGTTGGATTCCATGTTCAATGACATGCAAAATAGTCATCATATTTAGATATGATATAACTAAAAAGGAAGTGATTGTTAAAACCAATGAATAATCAGACTTACACTTCATATTTACTGTGTTATCATAAAATGGTTTAGAGCTGAATTTCCCTCAAGTCCTTTGTCATCATAATAAGCTATGAAATCTTTGAGTGATGTTTCTCTATAAAATGGAGGGTTATTGATATTTACTACTAAGAATGAGGTAAGATTGTCTTACAATAGAATAAAAAAATTACTTTTATTTTCATTTACTACACAAATCCACTTTCGTAGATTCTGTTTCTCTATCCTGTGTACTAGTAGTGCACAGAGTAAAAGGATATAATCTTTTACCAAAAAGAACAGAAATTTTGCTTATCTCTTTGAAAATCTTTTAGAAAAATTATATTTTGACTCTCATTTCTTTTAACTGATGTGGCTTAGTATAGGTTATTGATTTTTAAAAGAAAGAGTTAAATATGTTTTTGGTCTCTTAACTTGCAGTGAATTTTGGAATTAGTCCATTTCAAAACTTTAGATCAATTTAGTCTTTTATCTTTCGAAATACGTAAATTTAGTCATTTTAATCAAATTTTCTTAAGTTTATTTGACATTTCAAGTGCATTTCATAATAGTATTTGACTTAACATTAAAGTAAAAATGTGTCAAATAGTATAAACAACTCAAATATAATCCTGAAATACATACGAAATATCGAATAAATATAACAAAATTTGATTAAAATGACTAAATTCACGTGTTTTGAAAGATGAATGACTAAATTGGTTCAAAGTTTCAAAATTGACTAATTTCAAAATTTACTGAAAGTTAAGGGACTAAAAACATATTTAACCCTTAAAAAAATAGTAATATATTAATCAATGATCCACACTAAATCACATAAAAGATCGAAATAAACAATGGAAGAGATAGTATCATTGTCTGATAAAACTACGGACTCTGGCTACCATGCATCCAATATCATGTCATTTTGACTTTTGGTCTTGGTAAAAGAATTGTTGTGGCTTGATGGTTAACCATTTTAATCTTCTTCACCCTAAATACAATTAGCCCAAAATAACTTAAATACATTATTAACATCAACCTATACAGAAAGTTATTAAATGTCATCTTACTTATTATGAAATTAAATGTTCACCTTATTCATCGATAACTTATCAGTGAAGAGGAAAAAAAAAACTTGAACAAAGTAGTTAAATTGGATTAGGGATAATGCTTGAAATGAGATATTCTATCTCTTTCAATTGTGTACTGAATATTTTAACTGAAAAATCAATCACCCAAAAGAACAATGATAAGAAAATGAGCACGTTACAACTTATAAAGATTGACCATGTCAATAGTGGCATCAAACAAACGTCTTTGTATTTTCAAACTCAATTTTGGTAACATTACCATTAGGATCTCTGAAATAGTTACCTTTGATAACTGACTGCCCCCATTATCAAAAAAAATGTTCTTCGAATTCAATATATTTTTGTATCAGTAAATATCAGTACAGAAACTCCTCAATTTTCATTCTAGTATCCTTTGGCACACATCAATGTTCGGAAAATAACCATATATTTTTACACTTCTAACTTTTACAAATGAGATATTAAAAATAGTAAAATCATGTATATGAATCAAATCTATACTTTCCTTCACTATTTTCTTTTCTTTTGAAAGTTTTAACTTTTACAAATAAAAGAAAAACTTAAATTTTAATCGGTAAATATTATTGTTTAAATTGCACGTTGCTGATATTTTTTCTAGCTTAGGAGGGTCGGGAGTAGGAAAAAATATCTTTCCGATTAGTAACACATTCGATTTATCATTGAAAAAATATCTAACTTTTTTTCTTCTTATTCCTTACACTGTGTTCGTTTTAAGGAGAGATGAAATGCGAGGAAAGAAATAAAAATGAATATGATGTTCGCTTAAGGGTATGTGCGCAGATGGTAGAGTGAGTATGGGGAGGAATCCATCACATTTTAAATCGCGGGTATAGCACGATGATTTGCTGGGAATGGGTTAGGGTATTACATATTTACCTCTTTCATCTCTCTCACGTGCCATGCAACCAATCCTCACTGCAACATGAGAAGTTGCAGCCATGTGGCAGAGAAAACAGATCCCATGTGGCGGAGAAAACCAGATGCTGAGTGAAAGATTGCATCCCATTGTGCTAGATCGGATACGTGAGTGAGTGGATCGAATACAAGCAACTTGGATCGGATACGTGAGTGAGTGGATCGAATCCAGGGAGCTTGGATCAGATACGTGAGTGAGTGGATCGAATCCAGGGAGCTTGGATCAGATACGTGAGTGGATCGAACCCAGCCAGCTTGGATCGGATACATTTGGTTGTGGATTGGATACGAGTGTGGTGTGGATCGGATACCTTCTATGGGATCGGATACAACTTGTTTTGTGTCCTTTTCAGATCCGATCTTCCTCCCTTCCGCCATGGCTGCTTCGTTTGATGTGTTTAAAAAAATTAACAAATTAATTTACAACACTAATTTAACTAAGGGCTAAATGGTAATTTGATTATTACTTCTAATAAAACATTTTTTAATCCATCACATCAATCAAATCTTTCCCAAACTTTCACAAAAATTACTTCTAAATCTACTCACATCACTTCTAAATCCTTTAAAAAAAACAACACAAATCTCACTCTTAAATCAACTCAAACACATCCACTCACTCTCTCTCAATCACTCTCCTCCAAGTGAACACAACATTAAGTAAAAGATTTTCCTCAACCTTAACGTCTTGTTAGTGAAATCTTTGGATTTTAATAAGATCTCATCCAAAACCTCAATACTCATAGATATAGTATTTAGATGAAGGGGACAATGATAGTTGTTCCTGCAGAGTAAAGAGATACTCGCGAACACAAGTTATATCGGGGTCAATGAACCTTCAAATGCACACGTCCACTTTCTTCACTACAAAACACAAGTTATATCGGCCAAAATATACTCTTGCGATGAGAGGTCCTGCTGGTGGTGGAGCCCGCAAAGTCATTTTGACGCTCAAGTCAGTGTCATGAATGACAAGAATAGTAAAAAATAGCATACATTTTACCTCGTGAATAATGCTTTTTATACTACTTTAATGGACCCAACTTTATGGGCCTAGGGTTTGCAGTGTTTAGTTGGTTTTAGGTTTTGTTAACTGTGCTTAATTAGTTTAATTCTCCTTTTACCATTCTATCTTCCAGTTCAGATTTGTATACCACTCACTACTATTTATCAGAGACATTCTGTGCTCTTGTGCCGAAGTCGCTTCGACTTTGTCTTCAGCTAGTCATCATATTATAACCTCTTGTTTCCACGTTGCCTATTTACGTAACTAATGCTCACTATGAGGGTTCATGCGATGGGTTATATTTGGACTAGACTACTGGAGTATACTCGGATTAACCTTACTAACATGTCAGGTCTAAAGTTTGCACTGCCTGCTTTGTCTCTAAAGTTGGAGGGTATTCGACTTTCCAAGCAGCAACCTATTCGGTGGTTTAAAGCACCTTTTTTCCCACCATGTACAATAGCCTCTATTGTTGAACGATCATACACATCTTACTTTTCTAGAGGATCTCTATTCTTATACTAAAATATGGATTTGCTAGTACTTTTTTAAAGAATCCATTTTCTTATCCTAAAATATGAATTTGCTAGTAATAATAATTTTCTAGATGATCCTTTTTCTTATCCTAAAATATGGATTTGCTAGTACATGGTTATTTGGGTAACTCATTACCGATCCCATCAAACCCAAAGGGTAATAGTATTGTAATTTCCATATATGAAGTAAAAGTCAAATAAATTGTAAGAGTAACAAAAATGATAATGTTGAGAACAAAAGTCAAAATGCCTAAGGATTGTGGATGAGATATTAATCTAACATTTATTGGACCTCACGTCCATATAGATAAAATCAATTTACAATATATAAAATAAATAAGTGGATATAAATTTAGTTTTACAAATAAATTTTGAAGAATTGAATTAAATTTAATATTTATTTCTTAAAATGGTATCTGAGTCTTCCAAAATATATCTTAACGGAATTTATTATTTTTTAGACCTAATCATATAATCTACTTTTGTTTATATCATATTCGATAGTCTCATATCGTTTAGAAATCAATATATAAGACAGTTTAAATACTTTTTTCTTTTTCTATCTTTCAAAGCACTTTTAAGAATAAAATTATGACGAAATCCAACTTTAAAATGGACGATATATCGGATGAGAGAGGATCGATAGACGTAAATAATAACTATCGTTTCTTCACTCACTCATCTCTTCTAATTTCAACAGTAAATTCGTGGGTCTAACACAACGTAATCAAAAATGTTAGAATACTCCAATCTACTGTCTTGTAAATTTCAAATGCAAATTTTATTGAAATTCAAATTGAAAACTCGCTCATACATTAAAAATGTGCTACCAAATACTCGCATTCATTCATTTAATGTTATTTATAATCATTTAAATAACATCTTGTAACTGGTTGCAGTTACAATATCATGTGGTTTGGCCTAGATAAGATAATGTCAGTTTTAAAATAAATAAACTTTTATGAAATAATATCAATACAAAAACTTAAATAACAGTCCGTTAAAACATCATTACAGCTACTAAAATTTTTTTTTTTTCTCCCTGCTTAAACAAACTATAATTTATTCATCATTGGCACAATGTACTCAACAATTTATTTCATTATAAAAAATACTGCAATGAGAATAATGTTTTAGGAAAAGACATGATTCTATGTATAAATTGTTGTAAGAATAATGTTCACATTGGCATATTTATTTCGACAGGTTATGAAATAAAAATGAAGCAAACAATAAAAAGCAAAAAGTTTAAGATATTATTTCTTATTAGCTAGAAAAAAATCAAAATATTTTTTAATGGAATATCAATTTATTTTAAACTTATCCGATAAAAGCAAAGAATATATATATATGCCAAAAAAAGCAAAGAAAAAAAAGTCAAAAAGTCTGAAATTCTGAAATTCTTGCTAATTAAAGGAATGCAATCAACAACTAAAGATGATTTCTATGTAAATAATGACATTATCTTCTTTTTCTTCAAGTTATTCCTCAATCAACCGACTGTTATTTACGTCAAAAAGTTCCATAAAAATAATTCTTCACAAAATTCAATGGGTTTTTTTTTTAAAATCAATTATCTCAATAAATTACCACTCAAAAATAAATAAAAAAATTAGGAACAAAACTAGGTATCATATAAACCACATAAAATAACAAAGCAACACATGCAATATATCAAGTACACTCAAGATGTAAAGTTTTAACATCAAAGTTTAGCATTTTATGGAAATAAAAGGGTTCATATGAGTAACTGATATGTAAAAGTTAAGACAAAAGTAAACGAGTCAATACCCGAACCACCACAAAAACAAAGCAACAGCTTGCTTTTTTTTCAGGTTGGTTCGTTCTTGACTCTACCTTTTTCTGTCTCAACCTATTCTTCCTCTACTCTTGAACAATACTCCATGCACCCAGAATACAAGTACCATGTTTTCTTTGCAAAGAAAAATAAAAAAAAAAAAAAAAAAAAAAAAGTTCTTTTTTTTGAGATAGAAATAAGTTCTTATAACTACGGAAACTGTTCATGAAACTCCAAATGTTTCCTTCACCTTCTGAATGGTGCATGAAAGGAGAGAATTAACAGTTTGAACTGACTCAATTGTGAACTTGGCTGAATGGTTGTCATTCTGCAGCATTTGTAATCCAACGGTCAGCAAACAGCTACCACCTTCATTGTTGTCATCTGGCAGAACAACAAATCCTGAAGGACGAAGACCCACAAATGATGAATCTCCACAGCTCATCATCATGTTCAAAGACTGCATGTTGATTGGAGAAAACACCACCATTGAGCCAGATGCATCATTCCATGACTCTTGTAGAAACAGCACATTGCTCTCATTGTTAATATGCTACACACAAAAACAGATAAAAAACAACGCTAAATGATACATCATAACAACAACAACAACAATCTTGTTGTGTTAGAAATCTTACATGAAGAATGGAAACACAGTTTCCAGGGTCTTGCCCTTTAGGAACATGGACCATCTCTTTCATTGGACCACCTTTGGACAGTATGTCCCATTCCCCTCTCAGCTGTTCATTACGTAAGAAATCATACACCCTTTGTCGAGGCACTGGCAACCACATAGTAGTTGAAGCACTCAACACAATTCCAGCACCCTCATTTGAATCATCCACAATTTTTCGAGCCATGATTTTCATGTCATCAGCAATATTACCAACGTGAAGAACATCCCACTTGCGTGCAGATGAAGCACAAATCCCTGAGCAGAAATACTCAATCATGCGCTGCGCCAGCTTCAACACGCTTCTCCTATTTGATTGGCTAAGGACTGGTATAATATAAAGGATATTGTTTAAGTTCAACTTCATCGGATTAATCAAGAACAAGTTATGTTTTTGAGACAGTGACAACATGGAATATACCTGTAGGGTCATCAGATGGACCAGGAGGGGTCATGAGGATTGCCAAGCATTCACACTGTCTTAGGAGAGATGAAATCCATCTCTGTGCACCAAAGCCAATGCCAGAACTAACCAATGGACGACAAAGTTGGTGGATCACACTCTCATCATACTGGGTGTGTTCAACCCAGGTAATCTACAACAGTGAAATTAATTACCTTAGCAACAACCTAACCTAGTACTAGTAAATACTATAAATTTGCCTAAGATAACTTACCTTGGACAAACCATTGGGCATATCCTGAATAACAACACCAGAAGGAAGCCTCCTGCAACTCATTGATGGATGCGAACTGGAACCATTACGGATAAGATCAATGGAAACATCGACCACAACCCATACACCTTCAGCATGTTGCTTGCAGAACCTGAGCAAACTCATTTGACGAGTAGGGACCAGTGGGGAAAGCAATTGAAGTTCAGCTAACATCTGAAAAACATTTCCAAATTAGTTTGAGCCAAGCTAGCAAAACATCAAACACAAGGTAGACACATATGTATTATATATACCACTTGCAAAGCTCCATTTCTCGTTCCGTTTGTGCCACCAGATAACACATCCAAAGGGCAAGCACTAGCCACCATATATGAAAACATCTCAGACCATCGATCCTGTTGAAATAAACAAATACAATGAGTTAATGCTCAAAATTTTTAATAAACCCTATGAAATTAGACACTGAGAAATTAGGCAGCATACCACATCCATGAAAGTTTCCACAAGGCCCAAGCTGCTGGCTAATACAACTCCAGTTGCTCTTGTGGCTTCAGACACATACCCAGCAGGTTTTGATCCAACAAAAGTAGGAAATATTCTTGCATATTCATCAAAGTTTAGAACTTCATTCCTACCATCAGAACTCTTGATCCAAAGAGGGTTATCTTGTCGAGCCATCTTAACCAGTTCATCCATAGCATTTATGGCAATGTCTATGAGCATAGATCTTTCGAGATGGATTTCGTTTCCCATCATTCCCAGTGGTGCTCGAGCAGCCATACCTGCCATTGCAGCTGAAGAGCCTAGAGCTCCATCACCCATATCAAACCCTATTGGCACGGGCATGCCAAAATTGCTTGAACCACCAATTCCATTTCTTCCAATAGCAAGGTCAAGACCAGAATTTGTGGGTGGCAGAGAAATAGGACTCGCCAGTGATGAAAGGGACCTCCCCAGGAACTTGTTTGCTAGTGTGCAGATTCGGTTCAGTTCATCCTTCAATCGAGCATTTTCAATCCTTGTCTGGTGCTCCTCCAATGAAATCTGACCAGGAATCGCTGGACCACCACAGTTGTTGCAGATAGGATTGGCCAAAGCTTCCTTCATCACACCATTCTCAGCTCGAAGCTTGTCATTCTCCTGCTTCAGAACCATGTTCTCGTGCCTCTCCAATTGTGTCTGATTCACCAAAATCGATTCTCTTACTATAATATTCTCAAGAAATGCAAGTGATTTTAATGCTTTTTCAACTCACCTTCATCTGGGTTCGTCGATTTTGAAACCAGAACTTCACTTGCTTGTTCTCCAAGCCAAGCCTCTTGCTGAGATCGGTTCTTTGCTTCTCATCAGGATGAGGACACTCCTTAAAGAATCTACAACAAAACAAATGAACACACAAAAATCACCAACGCAAAAATTAATGAATGATATGAATTACGTTTGAAATATTTTGTATATACGCTTCAAGATCCTGAATCTGTTGAGGAGTGTGTCTGTGATATTTCTTCTTCTTTCTTTGTGGTTGATCATCGCCAACATCTTGTTCATCACCAGATCCACCATCAAAATTATCACTTTCAGAGCGACTTTCATAGTCATCATCCCTGATCCTCCCCAGCAAATTACTCGTATCAAAACTCTCTCCCATCATACCCATTTCACCACGACCTTCCATTTCTCCTTGTTGCAGTGATAATCTGATTATTACCAACAACAACAACAACAACAAAAGTCACAACATGTTCAAGAAATCAAAATCTTAATCCATACAAAAACAAATAACCAAACAAGATACACAGAGAAGGTTCTAAACCAAATGGGAGATGAATCACAGTAGATAAATACAAGATAAAGCACTTTTTCTTAATGCATGCAAAAGAAAAGAAGCGGCTCAACCACAAAAAACTGGGTATCAATCAAGTGATTCTATGAAAAACTATCAACTACAACTCTTACACAACCACCAACCACAATTCAAGTTGTTGTTTCTGAACAAACCCTCAATCTCAAACCCTACAAAAGGTCACGAAACGTTTACTCTCTCGAAAAAAAACATGCAAGTACTCTCTCTATGTTCCTTATAGTGTTCTCTATACTGTTTCAAGAATGGTCAAGGTTACTTCTGTGAAGGTAACTTTTCAATCTGTGTTTTGACATTAAATGAATGTGAGACAAGTGTTCACAACGTTAAACTAATTTGGGTAAAAAGATTTGACGCATGCAAAAAAAGTAAAAGGTAAAAAAGTGTTTCCTTCTGAGGCTCCATGCATGACTTGTAATTCATTCCTCCTCTCAATAAAATTAAATGATTCCAGTAGCAAAATGACAAAATTATTTTTACCAACTCCAGTTTCCATACACATCAAAATAGACGAATAAAAAGACAAAAACTAAAATAAATGCTCTTAATTGTTTTTCTTTTATGTGTTTCGCAAATGACGCGACAAATCCTTTGTCAAAACTTTTTTTATTTTCTCAAAACCTCTTAAAAACCAAATCCTTACAAACACAACAATTTGGAGTGATGACTTTGTACAGAAAAGCCACAAACAAATTCAGGATTCACCACTTTTCAAATGCAAGTATCAAATCTAAAACAATTTCTTAAAATCCACAAAAAAAAAATGAACTATAAAGGAATAAACTTGGGTAAAAAATGGAGTAAATTATACCTTGAGATCCTTCAACACTTTTTCTCAATGGGATCTGTGGAAAATAAAATAACAGAGAAAATATTAGAAGATATGTTACTATTACAAAAACATTATTAACGCATATGTTAAATAAATAAATATATTTTTTTATCCAACACTAATAACAAGTGAACCGATAATAGCAGAATTGACATGCACAGACTCAAAGGAAGAAAAAAAGTTAGTAATTTGTGGATAATTCTTGCCTCAAACACATATAATTCTCTTAAAAGAAATAAATAGAGTAATTAAAAAAATAACCTTTTGGATCAAAACTCAAAACCCAATTCCTATTTTGAAAACCAATGTTTATGTGTGTGACTCTGGTTGATCCTCTCTTTCTTCACTGAATTGCATGCAGAGTTTTTCTCTCAAAATCTTGTTAAATTTGAGAGCTTTTTCTCTGTTCTTTCTCTCTATGAACTCACTTGTTTTATTTACTTCACACATTGACGATATATATAGCACTGAAAGCCGTGTGGGTCCCACAGACAAACAGACAACAGTTTCTTATGTTTCTTTTCTCTTTCTAGCAGCACCATGAGATAATTATCAAGGACTACTGAACCCAAGGGCAATATCGTAATTTCCATGAGTGGGGTCCGTTGAAAAAACAAAAACATGTGTTATATGACTCTGTAATTCATAAAATCAAAATATTCAATTTTATGTTTATTTTTTTTAATTTTATAAAAAGCAAAAATGAAATGAAAAAAGAATTCTTAATTTGCATGCAATTGTGAATTTGAATATAATTTTATACTATAAATGAAGATTAGGTGTATAAAGAAAGAAAATCACAAAATCCCCTCTTTTTATGTTTTAAATAATTTTTGCACTCTTTTCTAAGAAGGTAAAAAACAAAAACTTTCTTAAACGGTGTAACGCCTCTTAAAATAATGAAAGATTTATGATAAGACTGTCACTCCTAACTTTTTTTAATTTCTTTTCATTTAATTTTTTTCTTAACATTAGTATAATACTTTATGTAATAGCATTTACTATTAAGTTTGTAAATCATTAAAAATTACTTATTTAATGTTTACTCATTTAATACTTTATGTAATATATTTAATATAATATAGTTAAATAATAGCATAAAATGTTTATCATTTAATATTGTCAAAAAATAAAATTAATTTTTGAAAGAAGGATTGTTTTTTATATTTGCTTAGAATACAGGTATCTGATGATTTTACAATAACTTTCTCTCAACCAATTATTCAAAAGTTTCCAATTAAATCTATGTTGTACTCTTACTTCATTTGTTCAAATCTACAATCTAAGTATGGCTAGAAATGTTTATTCACAAAAAGCAATTTTTATATTTTCTTTTATCAATTATGGGTAACAATATTTTTTAAAAGAAACTTAGAAATCAAATCCCCAATCTTTTTTCAATTATTCCTATTAAGAATTGACATGCAAAGTTGTAAGGATGCAAGAAAAAAATAACTATACTGCCTAAATATTAAATAAAATAACAAAAAAAAAGTCTGAATTTTGACAAAGAATTCAGGCAAATATTATAGTTCTTCCATGCATTACAAAGCATTACATCAAAAAATTCTACCCTTGCACTATTATTATATATTTATAAGGTTTTATTTCGAATGAAATTATCAATTATCTTCTGGTATTTTTTTATATTTACATAAATTTTTAATTATTTTTTTGATTCTTGTTTTTATTTAAAAATGTGAAGTTGGTCATCTAAATTGTTTTAGTCTCAATTTTGTTTCATTTTTGAAAAAATGATACAATTTTGTCTTTTCTCATTAAATTTTTTGAAACGAATTAATGATTTTTCATCAAAATTATCAAAATTGACAAATTAAAGATTATGTTAATTACACCAATAAAGCAAATTATCCTTCTTGACAACTTCAATTTTGATAAAAAAAAATTATCTGTTTCAAGAAATTTAACAAAAAAAATCAAATTGTATCAAATTTTAAAAAATTGGAACAAAAGTGGGACTAAGAAAAACTTAAAGAGCAATTTAACATTTTTAGGCAAAAACATGAATAAAAAACCCAAAAAATAATTAAACTTATAGTTTCAATTTTCAATAATAGTAAACAAAACAAACACATTCATTCAAATATCAAAAAAATCAAAAAGTAAACAAAAAAAATACATACCTTTTGTACTTTCTACGTTGAATCATGTCTTCCTCTTCTTCTAAAATAAAAGAATGTTATGAATCATTGTATATTATTAAACTGAGAAAAGAAGAGAGGTGACTGTGTTAAGATGAAAATACGTTTTTAAGTGTTATCACGAATACTTTGTTTATATTATTAAAATGGAATCAATAAAATAGGTAAAAATGATTTGATATCTCTGGAAAAAGATATGATATTAAAATAAATAATAACTTTTTTATTAACATATATACAATTTTGATATTCTAAGATTTGATATAGTGCTACTATTCTTGATTACGATCATCTGCTCTCTGTATTATAAAGAAAGAATGTAATTATAATTAAATTAAATCAAATAAACTAAAAAGTTAAAAATATATAATATTTTTGTTTATAACAAAAATTTAGCCCCTTTTAACTGAGTCCCAGTTCATTGCACCTAATGATTAAGTTCTTTTTATTCTCCTTCAAATATTATAGTAAAACAACTTTACATGTTTATAATAGCTTAGGATCTAAATTTTTTGAAAAAAAAAATTATTGAGGAACTATAATTAACTATTTGAAGTGACATATTTCTTTATAGAAGTGTGTTTTCAAGTAATTTAATTAGCCAAATGTATGAGACGAAAACAAAAGGGAATAGAAAACATCTTTACAAGTTTATGCAAGTTTTTTTCTTATATATAGTCCTCACTCAATATATTGCAGAAAATGTATGGTAATCTAATATATTATCATTCTAATTCAACTATAACATTTTTTTTTTCAAATTACACACTACAAGAGAAACATATATATCTACAAACTCTTCCTGTCGTAGTATATATGTTGATCTTATTATGAGACAAGTTGTAGATTAAGAGGTAAAAATCTAATAATTACATTTGATCATTTATAAAAATGTTAACATTAATATGATGTTTTATAAAGATGTAGGTTTTTTTTTTCTAACATTTATTTTCTTAATGTGTAGGATATTTTCAAAATAGAGATACATATATTCCAAAACACACGATTAGTTTTTACAATATTAATTATTAGTTATACTTTGATTAGTTAATTAAATATTTATATAGTTAAAACTATAGTATATGTTAATTTCTATGAATATTATTATTTAGATAATTTTGTATAATATAATTTATTTTAATTGTTATATTATTTATAATATTTATTTTAGGTTAATGTTTGTTTAATCCTTTTGTTTTAGTATTTTTTTTTTGGTTACATTAAGTTTTAATCTAATATTTTGTGTTTCAAATAATTTTGATGACTTTTCAAGTATATATTATGTAGATTAACAAAATTGGTTGACGTTCACTAACAGGTTTTTAAAATATGAATATGGAATATCATGTCTTTAAAACTATTCATTTAAATATATTTTTTATGTTTTTTAAAATGTTAAGTTTATTATTTTATGTTTTATTTTTCATTTCAATATTTAATATTTTCTAAATTCTTTAATTTTACTTATTTTTCTTTTTTTCATTAAAATGTAAAGTTGGTGATTTTAGAGGTGTCTGATTGAATAATAATTACATAGTTGATTTAACAATCACAACAAAAATAAAAGTCGTTATTAATTAATGAGTCTTTATTTTGTATCAAGATATTAGACAAGTCATTATCAATTAATACGAGCTTACATTTGTATTGAACAAAATATTAGACAAATAATTATCCTTTAATAAGAATCCACATTAATAATGAGATACCCGACAAGTTATTATTGTGTACTGAGAGGCAACATTTGTACTAACATACTTGATAAGTTGTTATCACTTAATGAGAGTCCACATTTCTCAACAAGTTATTACCATTTAATGAGAATCTACATTTTTATTATGATACTTGACAACTCATTATCTCTAATAAAAGTTCTGTAACAATTACAATTAGGACTACTATTGATAATGATAATAGTAAAGGGATAAGATAGTCAATTGTTGATACAGCTCAACGAGGACACCTGACAACATATTGGTGATTAGGGAGTTAAGAAAAGCACGAGAATTAAGATAACCAACTCTATATTGCAGGATTATCATTGGTTGGAAGTTTAGAATATATTCTGGTAGTTACAATAAAATTATTTTCCTTTATAATAGCAATAGTTAAAGAAAGGTAGTAGGGAGAGAGAAAATTGCACAAGTTAATTTATACTGGTTCAAATAAAAAATATCTTACATCGAGTTGTTAATCACTCTTAAGCGAGTGATTAACTAATCACTAAAAAATAAACTAAGATTACAAATAGAAGTAAGAACAGTTTAGGAAAGAAAGCACCCTCTTGAAGCCACAAGAGATGAGAAACACCTTCCTTGAAATCCACAAAAGGATAAACACCTTCTTTGAAATCCACAAGAGATAAACACCTTTTATGAGTTCCATAGAAGATGAAGACACCTCTCTTGAATCAGACAAAGGATAACCAACTTTACCTAGCAACACCTTATCACCTAAGATCACACCTAGTCAAATTTAAACGCTACACCTTTCCAAAGCATGTGACAAAGCTAATTTTCACAATCTAGCTTTTGTGGTTGAAAACATAAAGCTTTGCGTAATTTATAGAAGAAAACATGTTTTTAGAAGAAAAAAAATCATATCAAAATTAAGTGATAATCGATTATAACAATGTATTTTGAAAATGTTGTTTTTCTCAAGCTACCCAAAGCTACCCAATGTTGTTGCTTATGTTCTTTCTTTTATTAACAAAGAAGTTCACTTTTGGGTGCATTGTTAATTTGTTACAAGTAGACATTTGTACTAAGATACTTGATAAGTCATTATCACTTACATTTATAGTGAGATACCCGACAGGTCATTATTGCTTGCATTTATAGTGAGATACCCGACAAGTCATTATCACTTAATGATAGTCCAATAGTCCACATTTGTATTGAGATACTTGACAATTTAATATCGTTTAATGAGAGTCTATACGTCATGAGTCGATATCAATTAACAAAAGCTCATATTTATAGTGGAATATCTGATAAGTCATTATCAATTAACGAGGGGTCAATATTTATATTTATATTAAAGACATTGAAGAAATCATTATCCATTAATGACAACCTAGATTTATTATGATATAGAATGCATTTCCAATAAACATTCATTGTTAACATAAAACCACTCAAAATTAATTAATCCAATGAGTCCAAAATTTATTTTATAGTGGTGAAAAATAGTCAAATAAATCTATTATAGTTAAGGATTTTACCGAATGAAAAAATCATGGCACTATAGTTAAGAAGATAATGTGTAGCCATTATTTTCTAAAATACTATAAATCCTTGCAATTTTTTTCTAAAAATTGTTTCACAATTTTATCTAGTAAAAGAAATAGTTAAAGATATAAATTTAATTTAGTGATAAAGTTGAAATGAATGGGGATAAATGTTAATATTATGTTAATGTTAATATTAGGAGTTGAACTAGTCTCATGTATTCTCTTTTCAACATTTATTATTAAACCAATCTTATAACTCTCTCCTAGATCTTGATGAGAAAATTGAACCCACAACCTCTACTCCTAAGTGTTAGTGAGAAAATTGAACTCACAACCTTTATTATCCTCGGTTCTAACTTTATCATTGAATAAATCTTAAAACTTCACGTGAACAAATAACTTAAATATACAAAGTCATCAAATAACTTAAACATACAAAGATTGTAAAAAATAATCAATGATATGTTTAATTGACCAATGAGAAAATAATTCATGTAAATATAATTAGACAAAGATAAATTAATCTGCCTCTAATCAAGCTTTTTTTTTTTAAACTATGATAGATACATTATGTTTAATTGTAACTTAAATTTCCACCACTAAAATAAATATAAACAATGTTAGAAAGAAGCAATTATATATATATATATATATATATATAATAACTTCTGAAATAATTTATAATTTAAATATTTATCTTTTGTTCTAAACCAAAGTACTTTTATATTATTTGTTATATTTTTTATACATGTGTGTTATTCTATTTTGAATAAACCTTCCAAAAATTAGTTATAAGTCATAATTTGAGTTAGTTAATAATTTAATTTTTATATTTAAGTTTCTCATTCAATTATTTTTTCTATATTTATTATTTAATCAATTAAGTTGTTATATTTTTGAAAAGGACATATGTCTCATTTAGATTATCTTTTATCTCTAGAACTAGAATTCTATGATTTCTTCTTTTTTTTTCTTTTTCTCTCTCTATCTTTCTTTACCTTCCTTTACCACACTGAGTCTTTTTTTAAAAAGATTAAGACTCGTTTAAGTAAGAATAAATATAAAAAACATTTTGAATTTGTTATAAAATATATAAAAATATAAAATAAATTATTAAAAAATAAGATTGATTTCTTATAATAATGAATTGTTATATATTTTAGTTTATTAGAAAAAGAAAATTATAATGACTTTTTTTTCCTTATCTTGTGATTTTTTTTTCTTGAAATTATCATCAATTTAATTGTATTTTCAGTTATTCTAAAATATAAAAAAAAATTAAATTAATATAAAGTTGAATTCAACTTTGTTTCTACAATTTGTTTGTAAAATTCAAATAGACCCATACTTCTTATTTGATGCAATTAAATCTTTTATTTTTAAAAATATTCAAATTAAGTTATTTTTATTAGATTGATGTTTATGACATGTATTTTGTAACCTCGTACTATTTTTAAACTTTTTTTTTTCTAATTTTTAAAATTTATTTTTTGTAATATAGGTCAAGTTATTTTCGTGCAATACATTAATTTTGGACAAATGTCATCACTACTGTTTAAGATTTCTGTACCAAATTAATGAAATCGGCTTTTCAAATCAGACATTTATACTTTTAATTATTAAAGTTATTAATATTTGATTATCTTTAACTTTTGTGTTTCTTAATTCATTTATTTTTTAATTTAAAGTACATTTTTAAAAAACTTTAACTTTAGGACTTCTTTACCACAAACTTTCTTCGTATTTTAAGATAAGATTTTTGTGTTAAATTATGGATTTTTTAATTATTAAAATCTTATTATTTTTTGTTTATTAATTAATTAATTTAATATATATTATCAAAATAACTTTAAGTTTTGGAAATTATTTACCACAAACTTTCTTTTTTCTATAACATGAGAGATAATTCATGCAAAATATTTTAAAATTTTTAAATATTTATAATAGCTCATTGATATTATAATTTTTTTTAAATATATAAATTTATTGTTGGAAGATTCCAAGTTAAAAATGATGTTATTTTTTTCTTTTAAGTATCTTCATCTGAAAGATTTAACTGTAATATCAAAACTTGTATTTTGTTTTGGTATCATACTGAGATGAGTATAACATAATCTCACTTAAAAGGGAAAATGGTTAAGAATTCGTGTGTAGTGCATTAAATAAAAATGAAAAAAAATAATTAAATTAAATAAGACGCACAAATTCATTGTGCCAGTATTTTATACGGATTTAACTAAAGTTACAAACATCTTTCTATTATTTATTTTTTCAAGTTTATTGAATTATTCATAATTTAGTTTTTAACCCTTTTTCTAAAATTTTAATTCCATAATTTTAATTATCCTTAATCTTAATGACAATCCCAGAAGTACTTTGAATGAGTGTAGAGTTACATCTGACAAGTTATGCAACTTTTACCTTCTTTTTATTCTTGTAAAGAAAGTATAATAAAGAGAAAATATCATACATTCCTTTTCCATTTGTCATGTTCTTTTGTTAAATCTTGAAAGAAAAGTATAATAAATAAAAATATCATACATATCTCTTTCCACTGGTCATGTCAAAAATAATAAGTCAGGAATATTAATTTTAAAATTAAACAAAGTTAATAAAAATTAAGAAATGAAATTTATATGAAAAATTCATAGACAATTTTTAAAAAACAATAGAAATTTTAAAACGAAAATTGTAAATTTTGTAAATTATTGTAAAAAAGTTTAATTAATAAAATGATTAAATAAATTTTTAATCTTGAAATTCGATCTAAATTTTCTGTAATAGGCCTTCAAACTTTAATAATTTTACCTCAAGGTTATGAACTAAAACTTATTTAACATTTAATAAAATATAAGTTAAATATGCTTTTAATCTTTTAATTTTTAGTAAAAATTAAAATTAGTCTTTTTTCTTCTGAAATTTCATATATATTTAGTCTCAAACTTTATAAATATTTGAATTTAATTTTTTATACCAAATTTTGTTAAATTTATTTAAATTTTTAAATATATCTTGATAACATTTGAGTTGTTACATGATTTGATATATTTTTGTTTCAATATTAGTCGAAGAACACGTTTCTAATTAAAATAACTAAATCCACACATTTATATAAAAAAAAAGATTAAATCGATCAAAATTTTGAAAAAAAAAAACTAATTTCAATTTTTAGTGAGAGACAAAAAATATATATGACATTAAAATATTGGATTTAATTCGTTGTTGATCTCTTAAATTTCAGTGAATTTCAAAATTAGTCTATTTTTTAATCTTTGACCCAATTTACTCTTCAAATTTTAGAATTGCGTAGATTTAATCAATTTAACCAAATTTTGTTAAGATTATTTAAGGTTTCAATTGCATTTCATGATAGATTTTAGTTATTTACAGAGTTTAACATATTTTCGCTTCAACTTTAACTAATAAGCTATTATGAATATATTTGAAACGTTAAATAAATTTAACAAAATATAGTTAAAATAACTAAATTTATATAATTTAAAAAAAATTAACCAAAATTTTTAAGAAAAAAAATTAATTTTCTCTAAAATTAAATACTAAAATATTTAATCCTAAAATATTTTACATGAAACCATACCAATCCCACGTGTGAAATACCGTGTGCCGCAGCCACAATCCACTGTTTTTGTCACCCAACTAAAAATTGACACGTCATAGAGTTTTGTCAACAGCTTCAATACCACGTGGTTGTCACGTGACGTCTACTCCCCAACAAAGACAAGGACTCATTGGACCTTTCGCGTCGCTTCAAGCATTCTAACACTGTGCGACACAAACACATAAAATATTCAGTTAAAGATTGTTTACCTGTAAATTTAATTTTTATTATTAAAATCAAAGATAAATATTATATAGAATTTATACTTATATATTTAAGTGATTTCTTCTCTCTTGTATCTATAATTATTATTTTTATTTTATCTTTATAATATAATTATTTATTTAATTTTTAAATATTAATTGTTATTTTTATTTGTTTTCTATAAATCTATTTTTTTCATTTATCAACATTTTCTTTTCTATTCATTTTATTTTACCTTTTATAAATGTAACGTTTAAATATTATTATAATAATATAATGTTATATATATATATATACATATATATATATATATATATATATATATATATATATATATAAAAATATATATAAATATATAAATATATATATATATATAT
>Ga0214544_1006438_pt1 | contig 21656 bp, 15 predicted proteins | sample CNSS3metaG_FD_160074 | JGI IMG/M metagenome (GOLD analysis project Ga0214544, IMG submission 160074) | Root nodule microbial communities from cowpea collected in UCLA plant growth center, Los Angeles, California, USA - CNSS3 | ecosystem: Host-associated > Plants > Roots > Nodule | place: USA...
TATATATATATATATATATATATATCATCGTATATGTTTTTATTTTAAATTATTGAAATATCTTTAATTTATTAGATAATTTAAAAAAATAATATGAAGTTTTCTTTGTTTTCTAATCTTGTAATTTACTTTTAAGATGTATATACTTGATAATTTTTTACTCTATTTTATAATTATTTTATTTTCGTTCGATTGTTTATTCATACTTTTAGTTGATATTTGTACCATTGTAATTTATTTATTAATATCTGACATTGAAAAAAATGCGTTTCTTTTTAATATTTAATATTTGATAATGTAATATTTTATTTGCTGTGATTTTAATTTTTTGTGAAAAAAATAATTTAATTTATCTGTGAAAGGTATATTCATTCCCCTTACTGGAGTGTGAATGCGACAGTGTTTCCTCTCATTATTTTTATTATCAAGATACTATAAAAATATAAGATACATAAAATATAGACTTAATTGTATAAATAAATTTCTTTTACTCACTTTCTCTTAGTATATTATAAAATACTTTATTTTCTTTTTGTCTGGTACCTTGTCAAATTGCGGGTTTATTTTCTGATAAAAGATTGTTTTTAATCCTTTTAAAAATGATGTTTTTTTTCTTAATTATGTGACTTTCTATCTAAATATATAAAAGAAAGGAAAGAAAAAATAAGAAGCAAAATTGAGTGGAGGAAAGAAATTCTCTTTTATTAATGAGTTGCACTCCCCCACACCAAAGAAGACCGAAAAGTATATAGCAACACCCCACACTTAAGGATAAGCATCGATGACAAGTTGAGGTGGCGAATTGAGTTAATCACTGTATTTACTGACGGCGGTGAAGGCCATGTTGCTGAGGAGGAAAATTTGGCGGTTAAGAGCGGTAACAGCAGGGTTGTTAATATTTGCAGAAGCCAAGCCTCTGTCACAACAATCAGGTCCATCACCAGCAGCTTTCGCATCATAGCTAGCAGTTTGAGGATCTTCTTTCAACTCTTGTAAGGCGCTCTTGAAGGATCCAACCACACCATCGTAGTCGAAATTCGCGCATTGCACTATGGCTGGATTATTCTCCATCTTAGCCAACTCCTTCAGGAACGCTTGAGCCTCCGATGACTTGCTCACGGCCCATTCTAGGGTTGCCTGAGCTAGATCTTCCAAGCTTCTTGCATTCGCGATCTTAGGATCGGCTTGCTTTACCAGCGCCATGCACCCTTCCTTGTCTTCGAAGCTTTCCATGCAGATTTGTTCCGCCAACCCTTGTTCGCCATTTGCTGCCATGGGACAATACAAAAGCACCACCACACACAGCGCCACAACAAGGCAACGTAGTGTTGAGGAACTCATTTTGTGATGGGGTTGCTTTATTTATTGGTCCCTTAGGGTTTGGTGTGGGGGAGTGAGTTCTTTGTTCATCGTCTTCGGATCTTTATAGTCTCTCAAATCCTAATTTAGATTAACGCTACGGTTTTTTTGGAATCTACAACCACTCGCTACCATGCTTAATTAGGTTTAAAAAAGAAAAACATATAACAAATTTGTCCTATAAATGATATAATGTTTATCTTTTGGTTGAACTTGTAATTCAACTTTACAAACTAGTTAAATTCACTAAAGTGACTATGGTAAAATTGTGTTCATTAAACATTTTTTTTCTATCATATTTTTTTTCTCACTAAAACAATCATAATTTGAGTTATAAACCTCCTTGCTCTCGATTATAAATTCATTGAACAAATTTCTCATAATAAAACTCACTTCCACTCTACTTCAAAACCGTTAGGCAAATTATATAAAAAGAAAAAAATCACGAGTTATGCAAAATTTCAAACTATTCAAACACTTAAACTTTCTGACGAAGACATTTTATTACTCTGTTTTTTTCTAGTTATGACAAAGGTTGACCATATGCTCTTCTGATGCATGCTGAGACTTTAAAGTCTCTTACATCTAGTTTTAGTAGGTGGCCCAGAACGAAATATTGCTAAGCAGCAAAGTTTGATGGTTAAGAGAAATGGAAGGGTTAACAATATGTGCTTTAGCTAAGATTTGGTCACAGATAAAAGGTCCATTGGCTTGTACAATAAGCAATGTCTTTAGATCTTGTTTTTTCTCCCAATTCCTTCAGAAACTTTTGCCCCTCTTTTGTCTTCTTCAAAGCCAACTCCAGAATTGCCTTCGAAAACTCAAAATGGTTTCTTGCTTCCACAACTTCAGAATGTGCTCTCAAAATGCTTATGCAATTCATCTCTTGCGAATCCTTGCAAATTTGTTTCATTAGGTGGCCACCATTACCTGTTAGCTCACGATCGATGATCATGGACTCTTAATGTGAAATTGTTTTTTTTTTTATCGGCAAAGAATTAAAAATTAATAATAGAGCACTGGAGGGGTGCTCTAACTCATTTACAAAAAGATGAGAGAAAAATGCAATGCATCTCCAAAACTATGTTTCTACAATAATCTGGCAGAACAATTAAACTGGACTTTCAATGCTAGAGCTATGCCTTCCCAACGTCAAGCTGGGTAGGAATCATAAGATTAGCCACCCCTATCGCACCTTCCTCGGCCGGTCTACAAGATTACACAGAAAGTGAATACAAAACCAGGTATGCATGGTTCATTGCGCTCCCGAGACTATGTTCTCTTGGTTGTTACGGAGTAACCAAAAAAGTGTGCAAAATCACTGATGAAGAGCTCATTGCTTTAGACATGGGAATCCTTTTCATGCTCACCTGACAACTTAAACACAGAAAGCATCATATCATAGAGATTTTAAACACACAATAGGAGCGAAGTACCAGTTACTATATGAAAACTTTACCGAAGGAATTTTATGTTTCAACCAAGCCCAAGCGTTAACTTGAGTAAGACTAAAAATCTTTTCAGTGTCAACTTTCTTTTGCTTAAAGATCACCTCATTCCTATGTCTCCAAATTTCCCCAACTATAGCCAGCCACAATCCTTTCCACATTGTGTTTTGCCTAGTGTTCAAGCTACTCATATGAAAGTGTTGAAAGTGTATCCTAGCTTGGTTGTGATGCACTGAGCTCATCCCTATCCAGCTATCACACATTTTCCACACCTTTTGAGACATTGCACAAGAGAATAATAGGTGTGATGCACTCTCTTCACAATCTAGGCAAAACTCACACAAAGAGTGTTGTAATTGGACTCCCTTCACCGATAATTTATCCTTTGTCGGTAACTTATTCAAGAGTAGCCTCCACCCAAATAATTGTGCCTTCGGAATCACTCTTATACTCCATAACTCTTGTCAAATTGTGATCAGGCAAAGGATGAACATAAGGGAGCATGGTGTTAAAACATTCATTTTGTGATTCAAAGTTTGAATCAAGGGTTTTGTTAGTGTGGATTTAGGTTGACGATGCATATTTATAAGAAAGTACACTTTTGTGTAAAGCTGGATTTTCAAGATGGCTAGATACCCCACCCAACAAATATACTAAGTGATGCGACCCAACAAGGTCCATTCAGTTTTACTAACTAAAGTGATTTTTAAGATAAATTGGTCGGTGCAAATATTCATATATTAACATTATGTGACTAAATCTTGATAGTTTAATTATGTCATGATATTTCTTAATACCATATATCTATGAAATGTTCAAAATATTTGGTATATCTAATAAGGTATCACATTATTATTATTATTATTATTATTATTATTATTATTATTATTATTATTATTATTATTCCACTAATTATCATATATAAGGTAAGATGTTATATTTCTTGATATTATCAAATTTTACAACAAACCTTATAGGGTCCAGAATCCTTATAATCAGAAACATTAATCAAATTTGATATTATCAAATTTTATAACAAACCAGAAACCTTATAATCAAGATCATTAATCAAGAGCTGAAAGTAGTTAAAATCGAAATTAAGCTTAGGATCACAGATGATTCCTATGATGTAAATTGTGGTATCATAACACGGATAATATATTTTACTTTCTTATACAAACATAAATATATATCACCAAACACACATCTAAGAAAATAAAATTAATCCTTCTTTGATCCTTAATCAAAATTTAACTTTACAAAATTCATCACTTTCCAGATACAAATGAAAACATACCTATAAGTAATTACTAATTTAGTATATGTTAAATTGTATTTTCACAAATTTTATGTACTTATTTTAAATTACTACTAAAAAAACTCGCATTTCCAATCAATTTTGTTTTGAAATTTTTTTCATAGTAAATACATATAAATTTTGTTATGAAAAAAAAAACAATTGCAGAAAATTGTTGCCAATTTTTTTACAAAATATTTTGCATAAAACACTTTTCATAACAAATTTTGTAAAAAATACTTAAAAATTTTATAGTTTGGTAGTAAATAATTATCCACAAATAAATTATCTATTGATTAAGATTCTTAGTAAAAATAACAAAAAAAAAATATGTAAGAAGAATCTCATATAATATGATAATTTTTAATAATGAATGCACTCTAATTACATTCACATCTCAAAAAAAGAAAAAATTTAATTATATTAATTTTTAATTGGATGATGTTACAACTTTGTATTAATTTTTAATTAGAAAATAAATTTTAATAATAATTGTAAAACGGTGACAACACACATAACAATTTACCACAAATTCAAACATTCTTAATGCATGATGCAAATAGATGAGATATATAAGATAATATTTAATACATGATACAAATTCTTAGTAAATTAATTTTTAATTGAATGATGTTATAACTTTATATTAATTTTTAATTAAAAAATAAGTTTAATAATAATTGTATGAATTTTTAATTATATTAACTTTTACAAGATGTGGAATTAAATGAATAATAGATTTTACTTACTACAATGAAAATAATATAAATTATTAAAATAAAATCAATCGATTTTATGAAAATTAAGGTACAAGATTGCTATTAAAATAAGGGAAAGAGATGCCAGTGCTACAATAATTGTTTAAATTGGATTTTATAGTCTAATTGAAGGGTGTAGCAGAAGAAAAAAACCTTAATCTTTAATTGGGCTTGAATTTTGTTTTAATTATTAAAATCTTATTCATTTGTCTTAATTGAGTTTTATTTTAATTCAAACTCATTTAGTTAAAAAGGTGAGGTGCGACAGAAAAACACCCTTAAATTTTTACTTACTAGATTTGAATTTTGTTCTACCAAAGGAGAGAATAGGTGTTGTTACTGTATTAATTTTTAATTAAATGATATTAGAGATAACAATACACATAAGATAAATTTTGTTGAATTTTATAATGATTAAAAATAATTAAAAACTATTAAATCTTATAAATGTTAATAAACTTTAATCTTAATAATTATTAATTTTGTTCTAATTAAAATTTTTATTTACCAATAAAGAGAATAGGTGTTGTCAATTTATGAAGTTTTAATTTGATGATATTGCGGATAATAATACATAAGATAAATTTGAATTGTACTAAACTTTTATTAAGACAGAAACAAAAAAGATGAGCTTTAAGTAGATACCTTTATATAATAATTAAAATGCATTGAATCTTCCATAAATTTATAATTAATTGTGATATTTAATAAATCTCAATAATTATTAATTTTGTTTTACTCTATTTAAAGATATACATAAATATTATACAATAATCATTTATAATTTCTTTTATCAAACGAAATTTTTTTTTAAATATTAAATGATAAAATAATTTTAACATAATTATAACGCTAAAATAATTAAATAATAAAATTTAATGTTATCCTTAAATTGTGTTTAAGGATTTCAGCATGTAATTCCTTTTTAATTATTAGTATTTTTAGAGAATCATAAATTCAAATCCTGTAATACTGGTAAAAAAAGTATATTTAAATTTAATCTGAATAAAAAGTTCTTAATAAACACTATAAGTTCTTTAGTTAAATACGTAAATATGAATTAATTTTATAAAATGAAATTTAACTTGTTTCCTTATTTAAATGCATTGGCTATCCAACCCGTGTTAACAATCCTTTAGCTGCTTCTTTTTGCATCCCCTTTTTTTCTTCCTGCACCTTATTGAATTTAAAATTTTCGTTTTGCCTTTATATTAAAAAACTCTGAAATGTAAAACCTTACTTAATTTGGAAGTGTTTCTCAAAATATTTAAATATTTTTATATTTATATTTTTGAATCTGAAAATATATTTCAAAACACCTGATTTATGATGTATTCTTTTTAAATAAATATTTTTGAAATTTGAAAATATTTTTCTGAAACATTTATTTTAAAAATATTTATATATTCTAGATTGAATGTTTTGGAATTTTTAAATTTGAAAATATTTGTAAATATTCAATTCAAAATGTATTTTTTATATTTTTTAAATTGGATATTTTGAAAGTTATTTTTCAAATATGAAAATAACTTCTAAAATACTTAATCCAAAAAATATGAAAAAAAAAAAAACATACAAGGATTTTTATTATATTTTTAACGAGGATAGTTTGGGGATTACAGGACTTATTGGGTGCCGGAAGAATAAAGGAAGTGCAGGAAGAAATTGCCCAATCCTTATTTGCCAAATTGTGGTCCCTACAAATGTCACTGAGAGACTGTTAAAGTTAAAAAAAGAAAAAAATCATGATTATATATTGCTAAGTAGTTCAGCATATTTAACAAGAACAACACTTACGTAAAATATTCCAAATAACTATTTATGTAATCAGCGCCAATTTAATCAATCTGCCACAAATATTAAAACAAATGGCCTTCCTTTTAATCCAAAAGGAAACATTTAAAGAAAATTAGAGTTAACTTTTTCTGTATTTTTGTTATAACTTATTTAAATAAATTTCCCAAATTTACCAAAAATAAAAGTTTATATCTTCTTTTTAAGTTTTTCAGTAACCGGGTCTCATCTTATAATAATTTATTGAATAAATATTTGATTAATTTATCTATCCAATCTCACTCAATCTTTAACGAACTTTACTTACCTCTTGAGCAATAGAGATTCTAAGGCCAAATGTGAAAGACACATAGAACAATAAAAAACACTCACAATCACATCAATGGCAACGTAAAAGCACTTACAACATCAGAGGGCCCATTTTTACAGTGCCTGAAATGATGCAGTATATGTAGAGAAGCTTTTTCAGTATCATAACTGGTTATTTACACAAAGAATAAAACCAGGTAAAGATGAGATCCATATATTGGACTGTTAACAAATAAGGGATAAAAAAAGGACACTGTCTCTCAAACAAATTACATGCACGCATTTATATGCTTTCCCAAAGAACTAGGGTTACCACAAAAAAAGGTAGGCTAAGTTTTTATACCAAGTTTCAATCTTTCTTTTCAATCTTTAGTATCCAAGGAACCCACATCATATATGTTTGATTGATGCCATTAAAAATACCTCATTGCCGCATTTCCTTTGAAGTCACATAGTTTCTGCTTTCTGTGACATTTGAATTGGCAAGAACCTCTTGTGCAATTTCCCAGTTTCCACTCCTGTCCCAACTCGAGTGCCTAGCATCTGATCGAATGGTGGGAGCTCGATGATCTGCGGACAAAATTGAGTCAGGTTCAGATGTATGGTGGGGTGCTCCATTGCTCCCTCTGCCACGAATCTCCTCATCAAGTTCTTCAATGTTCCTGCGCTGTGATATCTTCAATAGGTCTTCACCAATGTCAAGATCATCTTCAACCTTTGGGCGCCGATCTCCTCCCAAGCCATCATCTGGGTCACGAGGCCGTGCAATGATCGGAGCCAGTGGCCTTGGTACCTCTTCTCTGGCAAATGCCCTGAAATTGTTCCTTGAGGGCTTTACTTTAGTGCAAAACACTTCCAGAAAATTATTCAAACAACCCCGGTTAAAAACATTGATCCTGCTGTCAGCTCTGTACCGGAAGTTTTCATAGGTAGTCTGCAACACAAGAGCCACTCACCCAGTTGGTGAAGATACTCATGATAACAATGGAAGATTTTTTATAAAGTGGTGTGGAATTAGTACCATGAAGATTATCCCTTTTAACTTTCTTTATTCACAGTTACAAACTAATATAAAGGTACACTAATCCATGGAGAATGTTAAAACTTAAAACCAGAAAGGTAAAAAAAAAATTGACTGACCTGATTTGTGCCTATGAGATATAAATGAAAACCAGTTAGTCCACCGACAAACCATAGAGAGATGAAACAGTAAGCCATTAGTATCACAGATGCAGGAGATTCTTTCATTGCCTTCCAAACTGTGCCGTCATAATTATCCATCAGAACCTTGATGTAAAGAGCTGAGAGGGAAAACACATAGATGCACAGAATAGTTGCTGAAGAAACAAACATAAAGAAGTAACGATAGTTCCTCTGCACATTGGAGAAAAGGCCAACAAATGCATTAGAACAAAGAAAACAAGTAAATAGCACACTCCGATAAATAAGAAAACTGGTATCATAAAATGAAGAGGTCATGCTGTCAACTTTCATACCAGACCAATGCACTGGCCCACCCAGGGGCAATGATGATCAAAACGCTCAACACAGTTATTGCAAATGGAGCAGTGTGAGCAACGAGGAGGACGATACAGCATACAAGTCTCACAATATTTCACCCTTACAGCAATGCCGTTGACTACAACTTCTTTGGTTCGAGGGAACTGGAGACTCGGTGTTTGCCGTCCAGCTCCCCCAACATCAGCAGAGACAGAAGAATCGTAACGAAACTCTTCTTCTGGTGGATGAGAATTTCTTGGAACAATGCCCGGATCACCGGAGGAAGTAAGAAAGAGAACCACCAGAACCTAAAAACATAGGCTGTGAGATTATATTGTGACATGCTATATGGAATCAGTAGAGAAAATCAATATCTTAATAGTGAAATGCTATAACCATTTACCGAAACAGCTTTGAACTTTTATTTAGTAAATTAAAAAATATTAGGGAAAAAACATGGATACATGATGAATTGAATTGATGTTAGTGATTTAGTTAAACCAAGCACACTTCTGCGGTTCTCAGCACTGGTTCATAGCAGGTATAGAGGAAGATGGACAGAATACGTGGTGAACAGTCCAAACAAAAGTAAGCTTTTTGTTGTGGTAGCTTGCATTAAATTTGGACTTCGGAACTTAAAATAGACCGAGCTAAAATTATGTATACAAAAAGATTAAAAAAAAACGAACAGTCAAAGAAAAAATTAGCTGAACTTACATGAATAGTAAAAAGAATAGCCACTGCTAAAATAGCATATCCAGAATTATATGAAGAAAATTCATGCCTGAGATGCCTTGCTACACATACACAAAAGATTATAACTGGAACAATAATCAGCAACAAGGTGACAAACAGGGACCTGGCGTCAGGCCCAAATACCAACCTCCCTCCGCATATGAATTTCTGCAGATGATCATTAGAAAAGTATTAACTACAAAGTACAATAAGAGTTAAAAAATTACAGAAATATAGTTCGCGAAAAAACTAAAACTTTTAATAGACAAAAGAATCCCATATTAGCAGAATGATACATCATTTCAAAAGGGCAATACCATACATTAGACAGGAGAATAATGAACCTTCCTATCTTATCTAAAGCATAAAGACCCCATCGAGGCAAACTGGCTCAAAAATGCAATAAAGTATTTCAACACTTTAGTAAAGAAATGATTGATCCCTTGAAGCAGCCATTAACCAAACACCATCCTATCCTACAACTGTAAAAGGAAAAGAGATTATCTAGATGGCATTTCGTGGCAAACAAATACTCGAATGCCATAAAATTTCACACTACTTGTGCCTTTCAAAACCTTTAAGGCATATAAAGAGAAAAGCCAGAGACCATTCAGCAGGTGTGCCACAGAATTGGCCCATCTACAGTATTTTCAGCTTATTTTGGCATATTTACGGCTACACGCCTCTATTTCTTTATGAACTTCAATAGTCCAACTACCATTTCATGAATATGTCCATGATCATCTCGTAACTAATATTATGCAAACTTTGAAGGTCAGTTATCTCTCATGTTTCTCATCCTATTTTACACCTATGACGTAAAACAAATAAGCACCAAACACATGATGAAACATAATCATCCTTCGCTTATCACCAGTCAGATGACCTCTTGTAGGCTGCAGATTAGAATAATTGATAACATGCAGCTGCAATCAATTATGTAGCATCAATCTTCCACTTTACAATACCATCAATATTACTAGCCATCACCCAGTAGCTGTACAGACAACTAATTCATGCGAGAGCAAGGAATTTCAGATTCTCTTCAAAAGGAATTATTACTTTGTCCTTGGAAGAATGGCCATAAGCTGGTAATAACCACAATATATTTTTCATCCTTCCAGAACTTGTTCTACCACAAACCACTGGATATCACACTAAACATGGCAGTAGTAGACATATCTGTCTGTGCTGCTCGAGTGGTCCATCCCACATTCTAATTTAACCCAATCAATAATCGATACATCCACTTTACAATTTATCTTTTGTCTGGAGTCACTTTTCCAAGAGAATTAAAAAATATTTCATGACAATTCTATTCAGAGGACAGAATCACAAAAAAATACTTGAAATAAATCTCATTCGTCTTAGACAAACGTAGAAAACATAAATAGAGAAGAAAAGGAACTACTCAATGATTTCAATCCAAGCTCTTAAATTACTTCATTATTGTTTTTTAAGCAAAACTATCATAGTATCATTCAAAGATACAGATTAGAGGGGGATCAAAAGCCTAAACTCACTATTGTGTTTAATTCTACCTTTATTTTCACCCGAAAACTAAAAACACAGCCTGAGCAAAAAAAAAAATCAGTAAAACTTTCGAGGGGAGGAAGGCCAAATTCTGCACTTCATAAATTATTTCCCCAAAAGTCAAAGCAGGCTAATTGAACCCAACACTTTCAAATAATTAATAAGACGCAATATTAAAAGTATTACAGCAGATACCTTTGCCCTTAAATAATCATAAATCAAACAATTGAGTTGAAAACTAACTGTAATCACGCATAACACAGCTCAGCATTCAAAGTTGTACAGTCCCCCCAGAAAATAGCACATAACCCACCCCAGTACCAGCTCAACTTTCAACACACGCCCAACTTTTAATTTTCAAAATAAAAACATGCTCCAAGTAAAAAATAAAATAAAAAAAATCCAGCTCCAACTCGACATTCCTGCAACCAAAACTACCCGAGAAATTCAAAGCCTTTAGCACGAAGCAAATCAAAGAGACACGAACCAGAGCATACCCAGATGGCATAAAAAGCTAAAATTGCAACGAAGAAGAGGACAAGAAGTGAACTTTACATTACTTCCTTTCCAAACTTGGTACACGCGCTTTGCAGCCATGAAGGGTCCTTCTTGGCTGGCACACTAGGTGAGGGAAGAGTTGGAGAGGTGGAAGTGGGAAGTATTCATCTCACTCCCATTCACGTTCCACAGAACCGGAGAGAGGGTCAAAATTTGTGGGCTCAGTCTGGAATGCGATGGAAAAGCTTCACTGAAAAGAAAAAGAAGAGAGAGAAAAGGGAGTGATTGTGATTCCAGAGATGGCGGTTTCCGAGTTTGGAATTTTGGATTTGCACTGAGGAATGTTTCGGGGGAAATGAAAAGAAAATTTGGAGTGAGTGTGCGCGGCTATAATGTATTGTATTGAAGCCAAATCCAAGTGAAGAAAATAACGATGAAATCAAATTTTTCAACAACAACGCCCTTGTTTTTTTAATCTTCCACCCTCCCTTCATTACACACTTTTTTATTATTGGATAATTATTAAATCAATTTATTATAAACTACAGTAAAGCTTACTGTTAATTAAGAAATCTAGCATATTCCTTAGACAACCTTTTGTTATTGGAAACACCTTTCGCTTTTTATTTACGAAATGTATTACACTTGTTTATCTCTTCACAGCAAAATTAAATCTCAAATGTCTTTTAAAATAAAATAAAAAAAATTATAAAATTAAGAAAGGCGATCATTAAACATACATAGATTAATAAGGTATAGCTTCAATATAAGAAAGTTGCCATAAAATTAATAATGTAACTAATTAAAGAAAATAAATAAAACTTCTCTACTGAGATCCAATAGTTATTGAGTTTTATTAATAGTGTAAAAAATATAGTAACTGGAAAATAAAAAATACCAAAAATACATGAAATAGTGTTTTTAATAGGTTTGTCTTGTTTTATTTTGGTTTGATTTCATCTTCTCACGTCACTCTCTGTATGTGTGACTGGGAACTCTTTTTTAGATATTCACTCACCAAATTTACTCTGACACGTCAGCATGTGGTGGGCCCGGATTCGTGGCATGATCCAACGCTTCTGATGGAGATTGACATACTCCTCACCGCACCACTCCTTTCTCTTTCAAAGAGTTAGGTTAACGAAGGTCACTCAGGACAAAACCAAAAGACAAAATGTTGCATTTAAGCAAAATATTATTCAGTGAAAATTTGTCATCTTATGTGTCAGAATATAATTTCATGAACCCCTTTCTATCATTTTCAACTTTTTAATTTATTTAAAAAAACTCAAACTTATTTTAATGGGTTAAAATCAAGTAAAATCAACTGACCATCCTGATTTTGTGGCAATAGTCACTTTCTTTCGCTTAATGAAATTATTATTTTTAATTAACTTTGATCGTTATTAAAATGATTATTTTTGTCTGAAAATTAATCAAAAACTAAATAAATATTTTCATTATGAAGAGAAATTTGTAATGATAATCCTTATTCACTATGTTTATTTTAAGCAATGTGCTTCCTTATTTATAAATAATACTAGTCAGTTTGTTTGTGCTAAATTCTTATTTATTTTAAAAAAAAATTATCGTATCTTTACGAGTGCACAATATTTTAGTTGAAAATCATTAGACTAATAGATTAAAAAAGACTTATTTAAATATTTTGTAAATAATAAAAAAATTTGTACAATATTTGTATATCGTCACTGTTATGTACAAATGTATATTTACTTGGTTGAGTAGTTTGTCGAGTATATGATTTAGTGCCAACAAATTAGCTAAATGATGGGATTAAGGTTATAAACCTTGAATTACACTTATAAAAAAATGGTATGATCAGACAATAATTAGGCTTACTAAAAGGTAAAAGTCTATTAAAGGTATTATTTCAGATGTAAGGTTGAATGTTCACTTAAACAATTTTCAAGTTCTTTAAATCTATTGTTTTGTTCTTTGTTTGATGTTCCTACTTGTCAATCAATCAGGACGTGTTAAAGGTGTTTTTATACTAAAAACATATAATCGATTGATTAAAGTAATAAATATTGTAATTAATGTGAGACAAATATTCTTACAATCATACATTTGACATCTATTTATAATTTTACATGTGAACTCATGATTAGGTCGGCCTAATTATAATCCAATCACTCTTACTTCTAGTTATTAACATGTTTATATTAATTAAATGCTTAGCTCGTTATCATAAACGTTGTTAAATCAATGATGACCGACCGACTCGATCACACAATTTGTATAAATGACCAAGACTAAATCTTGTTGGCAGTCAAATTGACATCAATTGTGGAGGGTCTTTAAGTGTCATCGAGTAGCCCAAATTACATTTTTCAAGTAAGCTGACAATGACTGAGAAACTAAGTAATATCTTTGAAAATATTTTTCAAAGTAATTTTCACGATCGGTTCTCGTTGACTTGGTCAATTCGTCAATGTTGACTTGGCTGACCGACCCATACAATACAAACATTATAAATGAATAATACAAATAAGGTAGTTAAAATCTTTCCAGTTTACATTTATTATTCTTAAACACTAAAGCACCTTGTGAAGGTACAATCTAAGAAAACAAACAATATCGAGAAAATCAAAGACCATACATGACTAATAACATAAAAGGAAATGATATATTAACAAAGTTTTGTTTGACAAAGAACAATATTTAGTAAAAAAAACTAAACTTTATTACTTTATTCTTGTAACTTTCATAAAAAAAATAAAAATCACTCTACTTGATAATTTTGTCATAAAAATGTTTGTCGAAAAATATTTTTGTAACATAAACAAATATAAGAAAAATTTAATGAATAGTTTTGTAAATATACATTTTCATAACTAATTTTTTGTTTGTACGTTCAAAAAACCGGACATCTTATTTGTTAATCTTGTTGGTGGTAAAAGCATATTTATTGATGTAGGTTACCTTATAACTCGCTGTCTCCTTTAACATTAAAATTATTTAAATCAATATACCTAAATTGTGTAACTTTACCACATACAAAAAATTTATAGATTTTGTCTCGGGATTCTTTTGTCTTAACAAATTGAATTGCGTAATTATATTTGATTGATATACTAAAGTAATATTTCGTACACTAAATTTTAATCTAATTATCTACGACAATAATTTAATTTATATTTAAATTATTTATATATCAATTATATTTAATATATCTAGTCCGGTAAAATTAACAAGTTTTAATTAGGTCCCATACAAATTTTATTTTATTTTATTTTCAATTCTTGCAAAATTTTAAACCACATTTTTTAGTATTTATAAAATATAAATAAAAATTAATTTTAAACTTATAAATTATTTTCTTTAACTTTTTTTTCTAAAAGTGCAAACCACTATTCGTAGTCTTTAATGTTCATCAAGAATAGATAAATGACATTTATTTCACATGAGAATTCTTCGTGTAATACATATTAGCTGGTATTTGTTATATAGAATAATTATTTATCAATACAAAAGTAGTTAATCAATATCATATAATATTACAGATCGAAAGTAGTAATATTCAATTTAAAAAATAAAAATAAAAAACATACTCCTCCCATATAAACTAGAAAACACATTTAAATATTTAATTATTTTTTTATGTAATAAATAATTTATTTTACGTGAATATAATTCCAAATCTATAAATAATTTATAAACATAAAAGATTGTGTAAGTTATAATAATATTTTTAATTATGCGATAATTTGTATAGAGTGTGTCGAGGTGCAAAATTAAAATACCTTTTCTATAATTGTATCAGTAATAGAACTAGTACAAAAGAAAAATTTAAATTTATCGGTTTGAATCTATAAGAGTTAAAATCAATCTGCTTTTTTAATATGTGAACAAAAGTGCTTTTAATTAAGCATTTTAAAAGCTAACTTAAGAGACTTGCTCCATTTATTAAAAGTAAAAAAAAAAAAAAACCAAATTTGACATCCTTAAACAGGTCTGCAAATCTGAAAAAACAAATATAGCATTGGACTCAATCGTTCTGAATAAAAGAAAGAGAAGTGATTGAAATAGGTTGTTATAGTTTTGAACAAAACTTAGCTATGATTTTATAAAATTATGTTGGTAAAAAAAGTAATTAAATGAGAGATTATGTTTATATGTACTTTATTTGTATAGGATTTTGTCTTTAGCATGGAAGAAATAAATGTAGGTGTTTGAAAAGAATAAAAAGAAGAGAGTGAAATGGGAAAGGCATTGGAAGGAAATAGAGAAAAGCGAAAGTTACAACCTGGCTATGGCTTGACCGTATCAAAAAATTGTTGCTTTTTCTAATAACAATAATAATCATAAATATTCGATGTCCAACTTGTTCACTAAAGCTTCATTCATTCTCCTTGCAAAGTCAGCTTTTTAACCATACACACCACTTCTTTCACCCTCATATCTGTCTTTCTTGTTGGGAACACCTGCATCTTTTCCATCAATTAAAGTGAATGTACAAAATCCAATAATATATTCATGTGTAGTATATATACTATCATAAACTATATATATTATGAGACAAATATATTAAATATAAATTTATGTATCATCAGAAGTAAATTTTAAGTCTAATTCAACCTATGTGATACCATGTTAGAACTGAGTTCCACAAAATTGACTTATAAAGTAAGGATTGCACTTAAATTCTAACATAATTATGATATCATGTTAGAAGTGTCCTTTAAACCTAACTCAACCTCACAAAATTGACTTGTTAGATAAAAATTGAATCCGCTTATATATTGTAAATTGATCTTATCTCTACTTGACGTGAAACTTCCAAAATGTACAATTTCATTTACATGATATTTTAAAACATTATAAATACGTGAAATGAATTATGTTTGTGTATTTATCTTGCACTAAAATATTTAAAAATATTTATATCTTTTAGGTATATATTTATATCTTATATAGGACAAGATACATACACATAATGCTTTAAGATTGATCACACAAAAATAAAATGGTAAAAGGATTGTTTTTCTAGTGGATGATACTTTCATCATTAAAATGTTACGTTCCATCCATTCTTAACTCAATCAAATATCACCATGTAATGAATCATAATTTACATCATTCATTAGAGGAGGAACTTAATATAATATTATCCTTGATCAATTAATAGGAAGTAAATTGTATTGAAATAGCTTGAACTCAACACTTTTCTTTTTTATTCTTTTTTACAGCAATTATATCTACAATCATTTTTTTAATGATTTCAAGTTCACTCACTCATTTAAAAGCATGTGTATCTAATTTAAAGCCACTTTTACTACTTAAAAGAAATAATAAAAGTCACAATTCAAATTTCTTATATATTGTAATTATCATTAACATTTATGTTACACTAGTAATGAGTTGAACATGTCAAATTGAATTAAAACTATTATTATAAATTATTTCATTACTTAATTATTTAATTTTTGTCGGAAATATTAATTATATTTATATATTTTATTTAATTTTTTGATTGAATTATTAATCATTGACTGAAATTATTCACGCACACAAATAATATAAGATACGTTATCTATTGTCATGTAAAACAAGTTTGTTCTTGTGCTGCATGTTAGAATTTTGAAAAATATATTTTTTGAATTAGTGACTCGTTCGGGCAAAAACACAAAAGTGATGCAATTTTAACTTCAAAGTAATAAGAACGTTATAATTTTGAAATCATGCCAACTTGGTATACCTTATTTTGAAGAAGTTGTGCCGGTTTGATATGTTATTATTGTGATTTTTTGTTTTATTTTAATTGAAGTTGTATCATGTTAATATAACTTAAAGTATATTGTGATATAAACTTAACTTGTACTAATTTAATACTACTTTAGTTTATTATAATTTTTTATTTAATTTTAATTAAAGTCATACTAAACTCACATAACTTCAAAATTACACAATTTTAATAATTTTGAAGCTAAAATGATATTATTTTGATACTTTTTACCGTGGGTTAAAAATTGATAATTATAAGTCGTAATTGGTTATGTATTTATACGTATATAGATATAGTAGTATAAAAATAATTATCACCTTCATTCCTCTTATATATTATTCATCCCTTATTATTATTCATTGTTGAATTATATTCTATAGCAATTGTTAAATTATTATTTTTTTCATACTTTGTCATTTATATGGAAATATATTTTGCATTTATTTGTATCTAAAAAATTATTTAATATCTTCATAAATTTTATTTTGCATTTTCGTAACTGACAAATAAAGTAGTTTGTTTTAAGTAGAAAAAATAATACAAAAGTGACAAAGATATTCCATTGATATTTACATATTTTGGTACTTATTAACCGTTGATATTAGATTTCATTCAATGAGCAATTAAGAAATATACAAGTGATACTAAATAAAGTAAATTATAAAAACTAAAAAACACAAAAATTGTGACTTTAAATGCAAACAGGAAAGAAAGTAAAGAAAGAGATATTAAAACTGATTCAGCAAAATCATCCACAATAAATTTTCCATGCTTACTACAACAAAGTATACATCTATTTAATAAACATTTATAACCACAATTTAAGATTCACATTTTTTTAAATTTTATATTTATTAAAATAACTTAGTTTATTATATATAAAAACTACAAAAAATAAATAATAATTGTCCCTACATAACTCATAATTATAAAATTACAAAATTAAGAAAATTTATTTTATAATTTTAAATTAATTATTAATATAATATATTTTTATTTATATTTATTTATGATTTAATAAAAAAATTGTAATGATACAAACAATTTAAGATTTATAGATATAGTTGATAATTATTTTGTTAAACTCAGTCAATTAAAAAAAATCTAAAATAAAATTATAAAAATATTTATGTTTAATTAATTATAAAATATATTTTTATAAATTTAATTACATTGCTTATATATAATTTTATATGGTTTATTTTTTATTATGGTAAAAAAAAAACACGCTTATATTTAAGTATATGTTTTTTAAATAACATCATATTAAATATCATTATTATAAATTTTGATTATATTTTAAAAAGAAAAGTATAAGCTCAATTATAGAAATATATATATATATATATATATATATATATATATATATATATATATATATATATATATATATATTAACTACTTGTTTTGTATGATTATTGGTATGATATATAAGAAATTTTCGATTAGATGAATAATATATATATTTTAAGAGGATTGCAAATTTTCCCAATAACCTGAATATACACAGTTTCATCAAAGCAATAATAGTCAAATTAATATGTAATCTTCTATAAGATTATTATTATTTATTATTATTATTATTATATATTTTTTATTTTCAAACATAACATTTTAAAAGTTCAAAATAAGCAAAAAGTTAAATTTATTTAAGAAAAATAAGAAGTAAATTGATAACTTGGTCTAAATTTCATGTATGAAGTTATGAAAATATTTCCTTGAGTTTCTGTAACTTTTTCGTCCCTGTGAGTCCAGCGCCACGGCCATATCTTCCGCGTCATTATATCTGTATTTGGCCTGCAAGGCTTACGGAAACCCACCAGTGCCGACGCAGATCTTCTATTTACATTGGAAACCGTTAAGCACATTCGCAGTTGGTTTGTTGATCATTGGGTTTCTCTTTTGTCAGCTCAGGTTTCACTCTCACAGATTATTTATCTTTTCTGCAATGATCTTGAGTTCAATTTTTTGATCAGGTTAAGTTATTATTTTCGGATGCCAATATAGCCCCACCATTGTTATCATGTTTCATTTTATCCTCTCTAGGTTTTAGGGTTTAGTAAAATCTATTTAATTATTAATTGTTAGTAACAGTTCAAGCTTCTTCTGAGTAGCGGGTCTGGACTTGTGAATTTGTTCGAAAGATTGAGTATATGACCAGTAGGTTAGGTCGCACCCAATTAAAATGAAAAAAATGAAGAGAAGTAAAAGGAAGGGCCAAAAACTGGATTAAAATCTCTATATTATGCCCAGAGAAATTTGTTATGACATTGTGTTTTTTTAAGTAGATTCATACTTTTGCAATTCGGAAGTTGTGAAACTGTAGGTTTAAACTAAGTTTATAAGGAAAGTATCTATTGGGGTTGCTTGCACGGGTAAAGAGCTATTTCTAACTCATGTCTTTGATGAAGACATGGTGGAAAGTAGCGATCTGTAATTGTTCTCACTTCTTATCTTTCTAAAGTCAATTTTTAACAAATTATATTATACTTTAGAGATTTTTTTGAAAATATAGAAAAAATGAACTTGGTCATCCCATAGTGATCAGTAAATCGAGTACAAAAAGTTGTGGTTGTTTTTCTACATTTCCATTTTGAATGAATTATTACGTTTACTTTACTGTTACTAGAAGTTTGGTTTAATTTGCTAGTTGATTGCAGCGTGTATAAAGCTATCCCTAAAAAGTTGTGTATGTTTTCCAATTTCACAGGTTACCAATACAATCTTTGCATAGATGGTAATTTCTTCTTCTTTATTTTAGGTTTTACGTCACTTCCTTCCCCTATGTCTGACCTTTTATATTTTGATATTATCATTTTATTAAAAAAAAATACTTTTCATGTTAATGTGTGTTTTCAGTCAATTAACAAGGACATTGTTACTTTGAAGGATCCTTTTAGTGAAGAGTTGCCTCAGTACATACATATAAATCAGAATGAGTTTTTCATGCGAAGGTTAGTAGTTCCTTATAAGTTATAATACAGTATTTCCTTTATGGTGTTTTTTTGATCTCTCCCTCCTCATCTTTGTTGATAATTCCAATTCTCTGTGATCATAGTATATTTTGATGGAAACTGCTTCTTGTTATGAAATTGAATCCAGACCCCATGTATTGTTGAAATTGAATCCATACCAGTGGGTTCTTGAACTTGATTGACTACTTATTGCTTAATGCTGTCTCGCTATAATTCTATTAACACAAAACATACATCCTGATCGGGTTGTCTTTATGAAGTTGTCATACAAAAATCTATTGAACAATTTAGTTGTGCTGAATTTTGTTTTGGTAGTAATTTAGCGTCTGGTATAATTTCATTCATTTGAACTTGCTATTGTGCTTATTGGTGTTTCTTTTGTTGTCCTTATTCATTGGCCATTTGACATAGTTGGAAGTTTGATAGAGTTTGTTTGGATAATTTTTTTCATAAATACTTATATGAGAAGAAAATAAGAAGAAATGAATTACATAAATTTCTCTAAAAGTTAAAATTAGCTTATGCCAAATTAATGTGTACAAGTTCCCTCATTAGTTTCTCCAAAAGCTATTTTTTTAGTTATGTATAAGTTAATTTTAGCTTTTGAAGATATAAAGTATTTCATTTTCCTTTTTATTTTTTTCTCCTATAAGTGGTTGTAAATAAGTTTATCTAAATAGACACTTAGTCTCAATATCAAGTATCATCTCTCTGGCCGTCTCCTGATGACTAGATTTAGTAAGATGGAGCTGTCCATTTCCTTTGAGACAATACCCGTGGAGAACAGGAGAGGGAGCATAATGGATGGGTTACCGGACAAACAAGAGTTAGTAAGATTAAGCAGCCCATCCAAAGAATAGTGGACATCCTTCCTAGTATCCGAATGTGCTGAAAACTTAGTAAGGACAGTAATTTTAAAGATGTAAACCTAGTAGGAAAATAGTTGTTGTCATTATAATTGGATTACACCTTTAAAAAAAAAAACAAATACTGGTTTACTAACTCATTACATTCCTTACCATCATCTAAACATAGTCTAGGTTATAAAGCCTATCGTATCCCTTACTATCAATCCAATCTTAAATGCAAAATCTGATGAATATTTTGTATCGAAATTCTGGTTTAAGCATCAAAAGTTATATTGAGTTGTTTACCTTTCACTTCATTTCATTCCAGGCACAAAAAGCAGAAGGAGGAGGATATTGCTATATGTGAATGCAAATATGATGCTGATGACACTGACAGTGCATGCGGGGATAGCTGCTTGAATGTTTTAACCAGCACAGAATGCACCCCTGGTTATTGCCCTTGTGATATCTTGTGCAAAAATCAGGTGAATTCATGTTTAGCTCTGTATACGGTGATATATATATATATATATATATATATATATATATATATATATATATATTATATATTATGAATCTGTTGATCACAAAAATTTAAAGATGCATTTTTTTTGGTTTTACTGTAACTATCCTGCTGGTAGTTAGGGTTGATCATGAGACGTTAATTCCTTTTTATCTCCCAACCTGTTTTTGAGGGAACTTGACCTACTTATTGCTTACTAATATTCTGTTTTTTTTTTTTTTCCTTTTCATTTTATAAACATCTCAGTGGTGCTCAAGAATGCCCTTCTAGAACGTTTTTGAACCTTTGAATTTATTTTGGACGAGGCCAATATCAATTACTATATTCATGTTC
>Ga0214544_1006440_pt1 | contig 21652 bp, 7 predicted proteins | sample CNSS3metaG_FD_160074 | JGI IMG/M metagenome (GOLD analysis project Ga0214544, IMG submission 160074) | Root nodule microbial communities from cowpea collected in UCLA plant growth center, Los Angeles, California, USA - CNSS3 | ecosystem: Host-associated > Plants > Roots > Nodule | place: USA...
CATGGGAGATATTTTTTCTTCGAAAACTTTTGTAAAATATATCGAGAAAAAAGTAGAGGAAAAAAAAAAAAAAAAAAAGAGAAAAAAGAATTTGAGGTTATCGTAAATCTAAATATACTTTTGATATAATAAGACTCTTGAAATATAAGGAAGAAAACATAACACAAAAAAAATCACTAAATAAAACACTTTCTAATTTCTAATATCTTTTTGTTAAGGGAAAATTGTTGCAGGTTGCACAATTGTTTCGTGACGAAAATCAGGTGGACCAAGTCATAATCCAAATGAAATTTTTAATAGGACAATTATTGAAAGAAAAATTGTTGCATGTGGCTTCAATTGTCCCGTAATGGAAATCAAATGGGTCAAATCATTATCAAATTGTGGTGATTGGATTAAGTTACACTCTTAAGTAAAAAGAGTTACGTCCTAACTAATAGTTATAACTTTTAGTCTAGTGGTAAGCGTTCGATCCTAACACTCTTTATAAAAAAAAGAGTATAAAAAAGAGAAGTAGAATCAAGACAAAACTTGAAACTAATGTCTGATACACATTGCGATCTGCTACTAATTGTGATGATACCATAAATCTGTGTAGTATCTGATAAGGAAGTAAGTTATGTCTGGGACAACATAAAACGCAGATTCATCCAAAATAATGTTATTTTTGTTATCCGAAACGTGCATTATTTACCGAAGCAATGATGCATTAAGTGGCAATACGAGAAAGTAGACACGTACGTTAGCAACTTCAATTGTTGTTCCCTGATTCGCCTTTTACAGCGCTAGCTAGCATTAGGTGGGAGCCATCTTCAAGCACTGTCTTTATCCCTTTACTGTTCAACTGCCCATAATTGGAACATCACCAAGGTACCTTCTTCCCTTCACCATTTTCATCTACTTACAATTTTTATTTCACATCACATATATTACATACAAAACCTTTAATCTCTTCTTATGCTCATCATCTTCATAAATAAAGTTAAATCAGAATCCTATGTGCACAACACAAACTGTACTGCTGAATATCCTGAACCTGCTTTTTAGGGTTTCCTCTTTTTCTTTCTAATTTTCCTTTGCATCATACACTAATGCTGCCTGTTATATATATCCATACTTTTAACAACTTAAAATTAGCTTATATATGCTTTTTAAAATAAGTACTATTATTAACAATGATTTATCTTATGACAATTTATAAATGACAAGATTATGTAAATTTTTTTTTCATTATAACTAGAGGATTAAGTTTATTCTTTTGTATGTTTCTTTCTTCGGTGGATAAATAATTTAAAAAAAGTAATTTAGAAATATATTAATTCCTCCTCACTCTTTTTGTTTTGTCATCTCACTCCCGAAGTCACGGAGATCCCTTTACAAAATCGTTTATTGTAGCATATGATAAAGCATTTAAATTTTTTTTATTTATCATAACTTTGGCCTAGTACGCATATTAAAATTCTTCGTTTTGTAATTCCTTTACTTTAAAATTATACATAAAGTAAATTATAATGGGTTAAATGGCAAATATATTGCAGTGTAGGAAATTTAAATTAAAACAAAATTAAGTCGTTTATGATCGTTTCTTTAAATAAAAAACTATTTATAGTAATATTAACATATACAACACGTTATTTAAATAATATTTAAGTTACAAAATAATAATGAGTTGTACAGAACATGAGTTGATAAAGATTGATAGTTAATTTCATTAATTTACTATAAAGAATAATGGTTCATTCACATTCATGCGTCTTAATAATAATTATTATCACATACCTACTTTCTCTTTTTTTAAGGAATGACTACTTTCTCTTATTTCACTTCTCTTACTCCATTTCATATTTACCATCTCTCAATTTTTTTTTCTCTTTTTTTTTTCAATCTCTTTTTTTTTTCATTCATATATTAAAAATAAAATAAATGAAGGGCTATCCCCTGGATATATGTATGAGTATCTATGTCATTACTATATTTAATAAATAACAAAGGAATGATTATTCCGAATAGTTGTTTTTTTTTTCGCACTTTCTCTTTGTTTCGTCTTTTTCTCGTCAATGGCACCCCTCTAAACTACTCTTACTTAAATAAAATGAATGTGATATTAACTTTTAAGGAAATTTTATTTAGAAGTGAACTTTTATTTGCAAATTCACTTTAAAATAAATTAGTAACCTTGGATTTAAATATCTCAAAGTATTTCGCATGTGACTAGGACTTGTATGTGTAGATATTCTATGAATATGTATCCATGTTGATAGAGAATATACAAATTAATCGATACAAGTAATATCTAAATTTTTAAATTAGGTAAGAGACAAAAATAAGTATATATAAAGTCTTAACCTGTTAAATCATTTTTAGTTTATTTTTGGTATAATTAACGCAACATACTCACTCTCGTCTGAATGTGTCTAAATGGTACCCGTTTTTTACTTTGTGTATATTTAGCACCCTAATTCGTTAATTTGTATCAATATAATTTCTTTTTGTTAACGTCGTTAAATAAGATAACGTCTGACTTTGTGAACCTAGTAAGTGAGGAAAAATATTATGAGGTGACACGTGAGTTATGTGTGATGTGGAACACTTCTGCACTCGTTGGTGAAGAGGGGGAAGAGGGTTTGCTAAATTTGGAGGAGTTTGCGTGATTTGGACAAAATTGAAGGTGCATTTGACATCAAATTGGTGTTGATTTCGGATCGCAGGTGCGCAAACTAGTATTTGTGGTTGTTGATTGCATGATTTGTTGTTGGGATCGTGGTTTTTGTTTGAATCTTATGCGTGGTTTAATTATTGTTGTTATGTGGGAGAAGAAACGTTGTGGTTATGTGACCCACACGAACGGATGACTAAAACTGCGAGACATTTTCCACTTCAAGCACCACCTTACCCCTACAGCAAATGAGTTCCTTTAGCTCAAGATGAAGAAGAAGATGAAGATGGCAATGGACAATTAGGGCTTTCAAATGGGAAAAATCATTTAAAATAAAATTTAAAAGAGATATGACACGTTAAACCAAAATTGCCACTATACAATTATGTTCATTGACATGTATTTATTCTGCAATGCCACATCAGTGCACTGTTAAAGATGTTTATGAAAACTTAACGGGATGGATTACATTGATGCAAATTGACGAATTTGGACATTAAGTAGACACAAAGTTAAAAATGAGTACTATTTAAACACATTCAAACGAAAGTGGGTATGTTACAATTAATTATACCTTTATTTTTTATTAAATATTATTTAATAAATATTTAGATGAATAGGAGTGTGAATAAGATAGGCGTATACAAAGAAGATGTTGATGAAATATCCTCCTTGAATATTAGAAATGAGAATGTGAGATTTACTTTCAAATGAAATTAAACTTGCACTCATATTTTTTTTCTTTCTTTATCTCAATCTCTGTTTTTTTTTTATTCATATATCTAAAAGTTAAATAAATAGATTAAAGAATGAAAGGGTATCAATTAGATATACGCATGAGTATCTGTATCATTATTATAACAAGAAAGAGTACAACCATACAACTAGATTCCGCATGTCGTTGTTTTTCTTTTCTGCACTTTCTCTTTGTATTTTCTTTTTCATCAAGACACCATTTTTTTTTACATTGTCGATCTAAACTACTTTTAATTAAATAAAAATGAAAATGATGATATTAATCTTTATGGAATTATAACTCTATATAGTATGTGAAGCTTTTTTCTAGATTTTTAATTTTAGAAGTGACCTTAAACCTTCTTTACAAATGTACTTTAAAATAATTTAGCAACTTTAGAATTAAATCTCCAAAAATAATTCGGATGTCACTTCTAAAGTAAACAGAAATAATTTTAAAGTTAGATTAAATCAAAAGATGATGCCATTTGAAAAAGAAAACGATTTGGTGGACACAGACCCAATCATTCAATGCGGCGATCAAAAGAATGGCCCGCCAAATGGACGGTCCTGGTTGATGGACTGGTGGGCCATGTCACAGAAGATCATTAATTAACGCTCTGATGCCAGCAACTGCTCCATGAAAAGTGAAGAAAAAAATAACTCAAAGAAAAAACAATACAGAAATGAGTTTGTTTTAAATTTATACTCTCAATTGCCTTTTTTTTCTTTCTAAATGCTAAGGTCTTATGATTATGCAATTTGATTATTCTTATACTTCAATTTACTTTATTATTAAGTTCTATTTAAATTCCATGTAATAATTGAGTCACATTTTATACTTTTTTTTAACATGAGAAGACATTTCTTTTGCTATTTATTTACTTGCTCATTTTTAAATCACGCATGAGAGATAAAAGTAAGAATGATAAACTTGATTATTATAAATGTAAAAAAAAAAAGATGAAAAAATATTCCATCAATATAATTGAAACTTGATAGATATCCATATATCTAAATGAGTTTTATGTTTTACAGAGAAGAGAAGTATTATAAAAGAGAAAAGACAAGTCTAATTATGTAAAATAAAATTAATAATTACCTTATTATAGTAATTTCTGAATGAGATTAATATTGTTCCTGATGGAGGAGTTAGTGAGTGAAATTTGTACATTGGTTTGGACAATAAGCAGCAGCTGGAACCCACCATGGAGGCAACACCTGGAACCGATAAGGTGTTGCAGACCCCACCATTCTACTATACCTCCATCTCTCAAAATTCTTAATCATCCATTCTCCAAAACCTCCACATTCATGGCGAAGATTTAGAGTGCAAAAGCATTGTCACACTTGTTTCCTTTTATCCCTCTAGCTTTTTCCCTTTGGTAAACTGTTTCATCCCTTTTACTAGAGACCAGGAAAACGCAACATGTGAAAAACACCAATGTTGTTAATTCAGAAGGAAGATAATTGAACTTGCCATGTTATGATGGAGAAGTGAGTTGTTTTCTTTCTCTTCTAAGAATAAAAAGCATAAAATTACAAATCAAAAGGCTTTCGGGAGAAAAAAGGGAGAGAGGAAAAGAAAAGCCAATTGCACAAACAATGATGATAAGATATCGTGTAGTGAAATAAAGCCAAATAATATCCAACTGTTAAATAGTGTCATCTCTCTCTCTCTCGAACCCTAAAAAACCCTCTTCTCTTCTCTTCTCTTCTCTTCTCTTCCAACATATTAACCACACCAAAGAAATAGAAAAAATAATAATAATGATAATGATTATCCTTTCAAAATAAACAAAACTCAATTTCGTAGGGCAATAATAACCAAACCTCACGTCACGTTGTGTTAAAACACCAAACTAGTACACATGTAGGAATCGAAGAACACGAGTTGGTGGATTTGATGATCCTGTGGTGTTAATTATCATCGTGCCGATCCTCGCTTCCACCGTGATGTGACTGTGACTCACTCGCCTGAGATTCCGAAACGCCGATCACCGTCCGGTAAGGGTTAAGCCCCGAAAGCATGCTCAAATGCCCTTCGTTGATGTTCCCACCAATCCCCGAAGACCCTAATTGTTGACCCGGTAAAAGGGCCATTGGGGTGGGAAAGTTCATGAAATGCAACCCACTCGACATGTTTCCTCTATACAAGGCACTGTTACTCACACCGGGGAATGTCCAAAGAGGAGCTTCACCACTCACGCCTTGGCTATTGGAATTCGCCACCATCCATATATTCGCCGGGATTTGAGCATGGCTCGCCGGAATTGTCCCGGAGGAGCTGGATTGCATCAAATAGCTTCCGACATGGTGTTGCATGGTGGAGGATAGGTCTTGCTCCAAGGGCCGTCTTTTCCTTCCCAAGCCCTCTTCGTTGTTCTCCGAGGACAAGTCGAGGGATGAGGAGTCGCGCAATTCGTGCTTGGGTTGGAATATGGAAGTGGAGATGGGGTTGTTGGATTGAAAATTGAGGAGTGTGGTGGAGGTATTGGTGTTGTCAAGGAACAGGCTTCTCCTGGGTTGGAGAGAGAAGTTGGAATTGAAGTAGTTGGATCGCAGCTGGGAGGGGACGGACATGGAGGAGCCGGAGCTCCGGTGAGATATGTTAAGGGAGGTGAAGTTAGCAGGGATGGTGCCGGTGCCGGTGGCGGCGATGACAGCAGGCTCGGCCTGCTGGAGGAGCCACTCTATGGTCTCGCCGTCGGACTTGTGTCCGAGCTCCCGCGTGAGCTGGAAGACTCTGGCGGCGCAGAGAGCGGGCATTCGAATTCGACGGCCGCGGCCGTCGACTTTGGTGTGGCGGTCTTTGGTGGAGGTTCTTTTGGGTGGTGGCTTTTTGGGGGAGGCTTCGGAGGGTGTGGGGAGGAGGGTGGTGGATCGGGTGGAGTTGGAGGTGGAGGGTTCGGCTGAGATGGCTAGGGAAGGGTAAGGGGAGGAAGTGGAGCAGGAAGAGGGGTCTTGGTCTTCTTTCTTCTCGAGGAGTTGAAATGGGAAGTTTTGTCGGTGTTGGTGTTGGTGGTGGTGATGGTGGTGGTGGAAATCGTCACCTCCGTCCATGATCGCATGGGAGGGTTATTGAAGTTGTGTTTTTTATGGGACAGAGTGAGTTTATGGTTTAATGTGTTTGTGATGAGAGGGGTGTGTGTCTAGGTTTGTTTGTTTTGTTTTTTGGAGCAAGGGAAGGAATTTGAGAGAGAGAGAGAGATAAGAGAGTGGGAGAGGGCATGAGCTTTAAGCAACAAAGATAATGAGTGGGAATTATATGGGTGAGCTTTAAAAAGCATGATTTTTGTGAGAAAAGAAATTTGGTTGTAGTTGTGTCTGGGTGGATGGATGGGTTTTGAATTGTATAAGCGTATAAATGAAAGGAAAATAATTAAATTTGAAATGGCGAACGTGGAAAAATGAAAGATTTTATGGTTTTGAATTTTGTGATGGGAGAGAGGGAGGAGTTGCCCTTTTTATTGTGGTTGGACAGAGTCTTTGGTTCAGAGTCCACGTGAGGTGCTCTTTTTTATCATTCAATCCATAAAGACAATGGAGGGCGTGGTGGGTCCCAATCCCAAGTCAAAAAATTGAAAGACCTGGAAAGGAAAGATTATCCGGTGGGTCCCTTCTCATTCAAGTAATCATTTCGTTTTGCCTTTGGCCTTTGCCTTTTGTTCTGCACCTTTGTTGGGGAACTTTGGGATTCCTCAATTGGCCTTTGCCCCTAAAAACAAGGGCTCTCTCATTTCTCAATTCATTTTCCTCCTTCTTAGTGGACTTTACCATCATCATCATCTGCAACTCACACATTTACATTCTCCATTTGCTTTATACACCAACAACGCTCACACACTTCATTCTTACTCCTTTTCCACACTTCTCTACATAACAATACACATAATAATTAATACACTATGTCACTTCCATAATATGTGATCAACTTTGTGGACTCCATTGTTACGTGCGAGTTTTTTAAGAGATTTGTTGCTAAACTTTCTTTTCTCTTTGTACTTTTTATTAAATATTAAATTTCTTGATGATGATGGGAGAAAAGGAGAGCACAGAGGCTCTTTTTCTGTGGACATAAAATGGATGTAAGAAAAATGATATGGGACAATCGAGCTTTCTTCCAAAAAATATAATAATATATGTGGTAGTTGTTGGCCTTTATTTACTGTTTTACCCTCAACTCAAAAATCTTCACATTTACCTGTAAAATTAATGGTTTCAAACAACAATGTATCTAATTGATATTATCCGCAACGTATTTAGTGCAAGTATATATCGTTATTATATGTGGAGCATCTATCCACTCCTATTAATCTAGTTGATAGGACACATCATTAAATAATACAAGAAAGCACCTCCTTAAAACTAGGTTCAGAATGTAACACCAAGAACATATAGAAACACTTGAAGTCTAAGTCTTTAAATATCAGATACTTCAAGTGTTATGTAATTGTATTGTATATAAATTTTTTAATACGTGTTTTTGTTGCATAGGTTTTACATTCTGTCACCTATTAAATGGATTTTGTCAAATAGATCTTAAGTTACTTAATAAAATCTTAAACAAGTTGTAATGATTAACAATTTTATACTAAGTTAAAATTGAACTCAAAGCCGTTTATATTGTATGCTTTCTTTTAACTTTGTTTAATTGTTATATCTACACATATTATTTTAATTATTTCCTTTAATGAGATAAAGAGATATAAATGTTTTGAAGATTGAATAAGAATATTTCAAATCAGGGATCTACAACTATAAAGATGCATCTCGAAGTCTATACAAAGAGTCAGTGAAAGACTAATTCTTACTTAATATGGGAGTTAAAATTTTAAGTTATATAAAAAGATTGAGTTGAAGTTGAAGAAGACATACTAACACCATATCTTTCTAAACTTTATCGAAATTATTATATTCTTTGTCGGTCGTGAGATATGTTGTAAATTCTTCATTCTATAAAGTTTTTCCAAGTGAGCTTAAAAGGTTGAAGAACACACACTAGCACCACATTTTTCTAAGCTTTATCAAAATCATTGTACACAAACTTAAGAGGTTTTGTGTACTCATGTAACATAGAAAGGTTTATGTATTCACTGCAGTCCTTTAATGGAGCTACTTAAGCAATGAGCTTAAAGGAGAAATGAACGTAGTTCCAGAATTAGGATAAATCAATATAAAATCTTTTGTGTGCTTGATATACTAAACGGTCTAGTCTTGAGTTGTGAGAAAAGAGTCTCAGGCTCTATTCAATACCCCTTTCTGGAGTTAGTTGTTCTATCAAGAGTCCAGACTTTTCTTGAGTAAACCATCTCCTCTTTTGTTCTTGAACCAAGGTATTTTCCTTGGTGCTATAATCATCAAAAGTCTCAAACTTATATGGATTCCTGTGTGGTGGTTAAAGGTTGTTGGCATAGTCTTCCATGTTGTGCTCCACATCAAACCCTAAGGGTCTAGATTGATGTCTAGATACACCATAACAATGTAAAGGTGTGTTGCACACCACTATAGGTCCTCCCCTTTGGATGATCTTCTGCTTGACCTGAGGTTTGAGGTTGTAAAGAGATTTTATCGCTCTTTGTTTCCTTATCATCTATTTTAGTAGTTTGGAATAAATGTCTTCATTAACATTTTCTCCCAAACCTTTCAATTTCTCAATAGGTTTGAGTGTAGGATATGAGATAGGTTGAAAGGAATTTCTCTCATCAAATGGAAAATTATGTGCTTGGAAAGCTTTCTAACATGTTCTTCAACCCGACTTTGTGCAAGGTGACCTTGCAACACACTTATTTCCATATTTTCACTTCCTTTTGTCAACTTGTAGACGACAAGAATATTTACAAGATTTTTATATGAATACAAGTATTTACAAGATTTATATAAATGAGGAAAATGTCTCATCCCTCATTTCTTTTCATTTTGACCTCCATAGAAGGAATGTATTCTAGCATTTCTGTGTGGTTCCCTCATTCTTCCATTTTTTTTTCTCATCATCTATGATTCTTCAAGTTTAATCAATCTTTTTATCATAAAGCTTGGATTACTCATCTTGTTCCACTTCTTTCCTTTTGAAACTTCTAATTCCATTGTTATATTGGCTCTTGATAATAATGTTGATGTTGTTGACATTGTTCTATCAAAACAAACAAATAATAGCAATATAAAAGAAAAAAAAAAAGAGTTAGTAAAGCAATTAAATATCACTCTTTCAAGTGTATACCCCCAGCTCGTTTAGTGAAGGTAGAAAACCATTCTCAATCACTCAATTTTTGAAACAAATAAAGTAAAATTTTAAAAAATCTGTCTTGAATCAAATGCAAGGGGATAAATTCAATACACACTTAAGAAGATGAAGGATTCAAACTTATCCAGAACAAAAACTTAAGAATTTTGAAAGACAAACAGCAAATCAAGTGGTTAAACAAAGAATATGACAAAGAGAAAAAAAAAACTTTAGAAGGTAACAGTAAGAATAAAAATGTATTAGACTTAATATTGCAAACTATTCAATCAAGATAATTAATGTCCAAATTCAATATCACTTTTAGTAAGAAGTTTTAGACATTACAATGTTACAACTAATTTGTCAACTCAAAATGAATTAACAAATAATATTGTACATAAGTTTTAAACTAGACAAAGGAGGAAAAAATTTAATCTTAAAATTCTCATGCTTGAGTTACTTCCCATGCTTCATTCATAGTTCTCATGCCTACCTTATTCTTTACTTTATTTTAATTTTGATTTCCATGCTTAATCAAAAATTGAGCGGGTTACATTTGGTTGTTAATCACTTAAATTTGCTCCTTGCTTCTTAATCCTCTACTATCCACACCTCCTAGTTTTTGGGCTTTAATTGTCTCTACTACAAAATTACTATTTGCACCTATTTTACAAGTAACAAAAGCTAAAATCAAATCTCTAAGTTTTTAAAATTTACAAGTATACAAGAATTTATTTAAGATCTTCCTTATCGTGCATCATTAACTAAAAATCCTTGGAAGAAACTCAATTAAACTGGAAATTTCACCAACAACAGGAAGAATTTTTCAAGAAGTTGTGGAGTTGCAAAATTTCACCAAAAGTGTTGTACTTCGATTTCAGGCTATCATATATATTGTTTACTTTATTTTACCTTTCTCCTTTTATTTATCTCATTTCTTTTATTTTCTTCATAGTGGTGGTGTCTATAATTACGATTAACATTTTAATGTAAAATATCAAATCCTACTCAGAATGAGTATAGTGCAAAATATATTATAAATATCACAATGCTTAAAAATTAAGGGTTCTTCAATCAGAAAATAAATAGATAATGAACACACATATGAAGAACTTGTATAGCACTCATCAACTTATTCTTCTCCTTAATTAGGACCACACGCAGTGATATCGTTTTCTTAGCATTTATGAACTGGCTGAAGAAAAATATTAAAGTGACACTTTGAGTTTGTGACATGCATATATATAAAAAATCGAAACAAAAATATGTGTCTATAACCTTGCATGCGCTAACATGCTTTGCTTCGAAGATGACACTGAATCTTTTGAATATATCCAAAATTTTCCTTTTTCCCTATTAGTTAAAGTAACAAGTGTTACACTTTTTGGTGCTTACTATGCTTTTACACTTGGATTCCTTCACATCCTAATTTTTACTTTACAAGAAAAAGAAAAATAAACATATTTAATATCATAAAAACATGAATCAAGTCAACTATCGAGCAATAAAAATTTAAATTTCTTTTTTTATATATTTTAAAGGAGAGTATACCAGAAAGGGTTTTTAGAAAAATATTTTTATATATGTATATGGTAAAGTCTATGATGAGAGATGTAATATTATGCGTACTCGAGAATGGGAATTTTTAGAAAAATGAAATCTCTTTTATTTAAGTTTGAAGAAGTTATGAGAGTAAAAGAGAAAACGAGTTACGTTGTGTAAGTAACTTGAGAAATGCACATCACGAATAACGACAAAAAACGCTAGCCGCGGATAGAAATTAGGTCAATTTTGGATTGCATGTAATGAATGATTAATTTATTGTGACATAACTGGAAAAGTAAAGAAGCATCATAATTCAATGCTAAATCCAATTAACAGGGATGTATAATCTACTTTTTACTTTAATTTGTCATTTTGCAATCACTTTGTTTGACCCAATGAAATTAACGATTAAAAAATTGCAAGACTTATTAAAGTATACGATTACTGTAAGTGTGAGTTGATTGTAATACCAAAGCGATTGACTTAATATTATCTTAATATAGATATAGCTTATTGCATGTGAACCTTTTTCTAATTAGTGAAAAAACAATTCGAAATTATCAGTTTTAGTTTTGTTTTGTTTTTATTTGAAGCAATAAATTTGAAATTTGAAATTAATGCGTCCAAAATTTTTAGGACGCAACACGTGAGATTCCTCAGCTTTTTACCCCCACAAACGTAAAAGTAGTTGTCGCCAAATTACATGCCAAGAATTGCATATACAACTTGACAAAAAACTAAACGCTCTCATCAGTCCTTGATAACGACTAAAATTCACAAGTAAATTTGGATTCTCAAAATCAAATTTTAATTTCAAACAAGAAAAAAAAAACCCACCAATCTTAAAATTAAAACACATCTAATTTAAAGATCTTACATCAACTACAAATAAGACTAATTTATACTATTTAAAACAATTCTCACTTTATATAATATGAAGATGAATTAGATTTAAATTTAATTTTTAATGTAGAATCAAATGTCATTATAAGAAGATTTGATAAACTTACCATAATATATAACTACTTACAAATATTTAAGTTTATACACGAAATATATATATGTTTGGGACGAAAAATACCGGATACAGGTCAATTTGTAAGAATAAGAAATTTAAATTCAGTTTGTAATAATGTAGAATTTGTTGAAAATAGTACAAGTGTGAGTCAAAGTTTTACCTTAGATAAAATAGACAAAGTTAAACACTATATAAAAATAAAGACTCATAACACTTAAGATTTTGACGTGAACATATATATATATATATATATATATATATATATATAAAAAAATATAACACAAACAGAAGTTTAATTTCTAAATAATAATTTAGAATCTTGATTTCTAGGTACAAAACAATGTAAAACTCACTTACGATAATCATTATATTGCTTTTATTACTCAGAGGATAATTTTATCTAACTTGTTTATAAAGTATAATTAAAGGCATGGGAGATTTGTTTATTTATCTTGGTACGACCTTCATCGTTCGTATTTGTAAAGATGAGATGGTAATTTTTGGTAATAATTATATATGAAGTTATATATAGATGCATAATAAAGCATGTTTGAGTATTATCTGAAGAAGGGTATAGATGGAGATTGAGTGAAATGAAGAGTGTTTAATTATGGATAAGGCGTGAAAGAGTGGACTGAAAATGTAGGATTTTGTGTCCTGTCCAGAAGGGCATCGTGGACCATCTTCATATTAGCCATGGATTGCTGCCTTTTATGCCACCACATGCCTTCATATTATGTATGTCATGTTCAAGAACACAGCCTACCCTCTATCAATATAATATATAACTCAGCTTCACACTTATTCTTGCAACTGAAATCGTAACGGACGGCTGACAAAATTTTTATAAAATAATAGAGGAAATCACTATCATAGTTATTAAAGAAAATTACGAAAAAATTTTAAAAAATATGACCTTGTGAAATCGAACTGAGTCTGGGAATCAGTTTTATATAAGTAAGATATTAATACTCTACACGTTCGTCCTAAGATGGTTTCCGGGCTGCGAAAAGCTAATGTCATTTATAAAATATTTGTTTTCCCTAAATCAAAGAAAATAAGAAAAAACGAGATAATAAGGAAAATAGTTTTGAAAAAATTTTATTTGGGTCATACATATTTGACGTGAATCAAAGGGATGAATTCATTTTATAGATCTATTTAGGTTGGAATGCTAATAGACAAGGAATTTGGAAAACTGTTTAAAACAAGAAAATGAAAATCGATAAGAAGATGGAGTGGAAGATGAGGAACGTCACACTTCCAAGGATAGAAGATAATCTTAAGAGTTTAAATACACAAAAGGATAAAGAACCTTTAATAAAACAACTCAAGGATTCTTGAATCACTCAAGAACTTAGGAAAATCACTCTCTCTCACTAAGATAGAAGAGATGAACTCTAATGTTTCTGAATAAAACTCAACTTGTTTTTATCGATAAAATTGGCTTAGCTTATATAAAAATTTTAACTATCAAAATTACAAAATACCCATAAATTGCAATTACATCTCACTTAAGCTATTAATGATCCCACTACTCAATGGCTAATTATAACTAAAATTGTGGCAACCCAAAAGTATTCAGTTATACATCCTCTTGGTATTCCAAAATTTGATTCCTAAGTTGTCAAATGGACCCTCATTACAACTTGAAAATGAAACAAAAACTAAAGCCGGTTAATTGATTAACCAAATACATAATTTGGTCAACTAATTTTACAAAGGATTGAGTCATTATTTAAACAGACTAATTACTTAGAGATTGTAGTAAGGTGGCATGTTAGTCCTCCTCCCTTTGGGTCATGATGCAATTCACATCATACACTCCTTCTTCGAGAATATTCGTCCCAAATCTTAGGGGTTTATTTATTTTTACCAGTTTTAATAAACATTTATTATGTCCTTGTAAAGAACTTTATTTTTCCACAACTTTGAGACAAAATACAACTTGAATAAATTTAGTTTTGTTCCTTTTCAATGGTTGCAATCCGTGGAGCACCTCTCTTGCCAACACTCTCTCATCTTCATAAGTAACAACAAATAACTTCATGTGTTGTATTTCATTATCCTCAAGACTTTGTTTTTCAGTAGCGAACTTGTACTCTCCAGGACCTGCATCTCCATAAAGCCAAAGATAACTCATTAATGGGTCAAGATTGCAGATCGTGAATTATGTGAGAATATAAATAGAAACACTTGGTTAGTTTAGTAAGTTAGATATTTTAGGTATTTAAGAAGATTCTTTTAGTTTATTGTTAGGAAAAGATATGTGGGTTGTGATTTGGTAGCTATCTTGTCGAGGTATTATTTTACAGCAATTGATTATGTAAATCTTCTAGCAACTAATTATGTAAATCTTTTAAAGTTGTAATTGATTCACCTATAAATAAGAACTTTACTTCCATGGTCAAGGGACAAAGGGATTTTGGCCTAAGTGAGTCACTAGTTGAGGTTAAAATACATCTTTCTTTTTGTTTTCGGCTGAAGCTTATTCTACATCTTTTTTGACCAGAACAGAACTGGATGCATAATAAAGCACTATGAACAAGTTTTATTTTCAAACATAGAAGTTGGTGTACATGCCCATCCTTTTGTTCCTGTAAAATGACATCTCAAGTAATAGAAGAAAAATAACGAAGAACTAAATTTTGTATGCTATTTTTCTCTAGTTATTTTTCTTTTTCTTCATTATGTCTTTTTTTTTCTATTTTCTCCTTTAGCCTATGTTTACTGACTTGTCTTGGTGTCACAAAATTCAACTTAGTTTTATGTCTCTCATGCCTCAAATAAAGCAAATGTTCATCAAGATTGAATGTTTTAAAATGAAGCCATGACCATCCCAAAAGAATATGACAATGGTCCATGGGAGCAATATCACATAATACTTCTTTCACACATTGTCCTGTGATGAATTGGTCAATGCTTGAATCAGATGAAAACTTGTTGGTAAGTGAAATTTTTCCATCAATCTTTGGCTCACAACATTGTTGTCGCTTCCGTAATCGTATGCAACTAAACAAGGGTGACCTTCGATTAAACACCTTGTATAGTAAACTTCCATTGTTATTCCAAACTAAGAGTTGAAGCTTTGATACCAAATGTCGTGAATCTAGAGGGGTGGATTCGTTTTACGGATATGTCTAGGTTGGAATGCTAACAAGCAAGGAATTTGGAAAACTATTTAAAACGAGAAAACGAAAATTGATAAGAAGATGGAGTGAAAATTGAGAGACATCACACTTTCAAGGATGGAAGATAAGCCTAGATTTTAAACACACAAATGGATGAAGGACTTTTGATAAAACTCACGAGTTCTTGAATCACTCAAGAACTTAGGAGAATCACTCTCACTAAGATAGAAGAGATGAACTCTAATGTTTCTGAATAAAACTGAACTTGTTTTTATTGATAAAATTGGTTCAGCTTATATAAAAACTTTAACCATCGAAATTACAAAATACCCATAAATTACAATTACATCTCACTTAATCTATTAATGATCTCACTATCAATGGCTAATTATAATTGAAATTGTGACAACCCAAAAGTCACCCAAAAGCATTCAGCATCCTCTTGATCTTCCAAAGTCTAGTTCCTAAGTTAATAGGCCCTTATTACAACTTGAAAATGAAACAAAAACTAAAGCCCATTAATTGATTAACCAAAAACATAATTTGATCAGTCAATTTTACAAAGGATTGAGCCATTATTTAAATAGACTAATTACTTAGAAATTGTAGCAAAGTGGCGCGTTAGTTCTCCTCCATTTGGACCATGATGTAATTCATATCAATATTCTTATTCAAAATGAGAAATTCAGGTTACTTAATTCTTTTGAAAACTGTTTGAGAAAAATAACTTTTTGTTTGGATGAATCTGACAAGGACTAATATCGCTCCTATGTATTCTCATTCAAGATGAGAAATAATGAGAAATAATGGATCATGTACTTTTTAAAAAACTATTGGTTAGTTGATATTTTTTGTTTTGAAATTTTAATATTTTTTATTTATCAAGTGAATTCAAGACTCAATATAATAAAAATAATTAATTATCAAGCAACACCAAAATTTAATGAAATGATAATTAGTAATTTTTAAAATTAAAAAAAAAAACTAATTGTTAAGTCAAGACTTTAATTTACAAATAACTTTTTATTAGGAATGAAAATTTTAATAATCAAGAAGTCCATGACTTGACAACCATTAATTTTTTATTGAAGATGTGAAGCTTATGAGTTCTTTCTCTTAAAAAAATGTTTTAGAATTAAAGGATAAATAAAAAAATAATGAATAAAAAAAAATTTAAAATCTGTGGTATGAGTCTAGCCGACTCAGTTTTCTTTTTTAGACCCCCTTTTTTCTACTATTTTCTTCCTAGCTTTATTTTCCTCAGATTGCTATCCGCACCTCACTGTTACTTAGTGTACCTAAATATTATGAGCCTTGATATGTATTTGCCCACATGTATTTGGATTGTTGCAATCTATATTTTTGGCAGCTTGTTCCTGTATCCCATTAAATTTCTTGTGCCACCCATCAAAACTTAAGGAATTTTTTTCCGGTATAGGATTGTGATGAGTGTCTTCCGGGAAAAGTTTTCAGGAATTGATTTAATGTGTTTCAGAAAGTAAAATCCGAAATTGGTATGGTACCAAAAAAATTCGATGGTGTGTAGGAAGAAATTGCATTTTTCTTTATATTTAAACTGAATTTCTTTTGTTTTAACCCTTTGGTTTAATTTTCAGACTTCCACCTTGTTAACGTAATATTTGGCACCCATATTCAAAACACCATCTTCGTGCAGCCAACCATGGCCAACGCCACCGGGTTCATCGATCACCACAGTCGTTGGCGTCATCATCGACGACGATCATCACCAGTAATACCAGTGGCAACACCAATTTTCCCCCTTCCTTTCCATCCATCAGTGTCGCTACAAACCAGTGGCAAATTATTATAGGAGGAAGGGCTCATGGTGCCTAAATATTTTTGAAATCTTTTTAAATTAATTAATTAATTATATAATATATATATATATATATATATATATATTGAAATTATTTAGATTGTAAGCGGTATATTTTAAAAATTGATAAAATTTAAATTGTGTATTTTTTTTATAAAGCATAACATTTAATGTTAATAGATAATAAAACATAAAATTATATATAATAAAAAAAATATTTAGGTTTAATTATTTTTTGGTCTTTACTTTTCTTATAAACATCAAGTTTGTCCTCTAATTTTTATTAGTTTCAATTTGGTCCTGATTTTTGATACAATCACATCCTTTTAGTTAAGTTTCTGGAAACAGATCAATGATTTATAATTAAAATTGACACTAAAATTATATTAATTATACTTTCCTTGCTCCGTTTCAATAAATTTAATGAAAAAGACCAGATTGTATCAATTTTTCAAAAGTTCAGACTAAAAAGACGAAAGGACCAACTTAACATTTTTTTAGAAAAACAGTAACCAAAAGAGTAAATAAACTAAATATTTATTAAGATATATTTTTATTTCCTTTCTCATTATCTTTTAGTTTTCCACAAATTGTTCTATTCTTGTTTTTAAAGAAAGAAGTTAGACACAAACTTACTTTTGCTCCCATTTTTCATTTGTTCTCTTCCTTTCTTGAAGAAAAAAAGATAACTCTCTCTTGTCTCACTTGATAATGAAATATTAGTTTAATATTTGACATTATTTTTTATCTCATGAACTTTTTGTATATTCATTTTTTTATGAATATAGAAGAAAAAATAATGTATTATGTGTTTTTTTGTAACCGATTTTTAGTTGTAACCTAGGAAGCTCCGACACGGCGTCCGAGCCACGCTTCCTCGTTTCGGAGGCGCATCGGACACGGACACTCGCCAGAAGCGCACACGACGCGATGTCGGACGTTGTTTTTTGGGTCGGACACGACCTTCTCTTTGGACGCGGAAAAGACACGTTGCGGTGCTGCAAAAAGGTGGAACGTGGACGCAATTGCAGAGTTGACACCGTTTACGTTGCAGGCAAATTCACGAAGAAGAGAAGACAAAAGATAGGAAAGGGAAAATTAAGCAAAAGAAAAAGAAAAATCTGAAAAGAAAACATTATCATATTCTTATCAATTTAATAATTTAGTTATTTTATATGAAATTTGTTTTAATTTTACGGATCCCCAAATAAATCTGTTCAGTTATCACATTTTCACTTTATCTAAAATTTTCTTCTTTCTTAATATAATATTTTATTTAAAGAGATTTTAGTTTGTTTTATCAGTATATAATATATTATATTATAATTAATTTTAATCTATAACATGTTTCATTTTTTATATGTAAATAAATATAAATAAATTACTAGATACATGTTCTGTATTTCAAATAAATATAAATAAATTACTTTATATAAAAAATAAAAAATAAAGATAAATATATAAATCATCTTAACTAAAAATCTTAATAAATTATATAGAATTAAAACTAAAAATTTTAACAAAATAATCTTTAAATATATCTATTTGAATATCTTTATATTTTATCTTTTAATAACAAAAACCTTATACATGTCCTATAAATACATAACGAGACTTACACAATATACAAAGAAAAAAGAAATCAGTTAGAGGTAAAAGAAAGAAACGTTGAGATTTAGTGAGCGAAACACATAGTCATTGCAAGAAAGCTCTTGGAGGAAGAAGGAAGAAGGAAGAAGCTCGGATAGAAGAATAAGAAGAGATATATTTTGAGCAGGAGAAAAAAGTAAATACTGAGAAAAAGAAGTGTGTAGAAAAAGGTAAGTACTCTCTATGTCTCTTCTCCTTCTATCTATTAAATTCTTTGCCTTCTATATTAAATGTTATCCACACACTCTTTTCCTTCTACTTATTAAATCCATCCATTAAATGCTAATAATTTAACTTTTTTAATACTTAATGTCATTCTATGCATCCATCATATTTGCTATAACTTATACATGTGAGGGTACTATGTTCCTTGTTCTTTTTACAACATAAAATAATTTAATAATTTAACATTACTTTAAAAATATATTATATTATAAATAATTATATTTTATATTATGATTAGATTATACATGATACTTTATTAGTTTTTAATTTCAGATTTCAATACATATGCGTTACCTAATTTTAATTTATTTTATAATTTAAATTATAAACATAAAATTATAAGTTTTATATTTTGAATTTAATTTTATAAATATATTATGTATAAAAATTATTTAAATTATATACTTTTGTTTTATTTTTAAATTTTAAATATTAAGTAAATTTTGTATTTTCAATTTATTTTATTATAGGAAATTAAGATGAGTAGACCTAATCAAGCTATTGAACAAGAAGATGAAACAAAACCTCTTTGGAGATATTTTAAGAAAAACTCCCGGTGGTGGAAACTATATGGTCAACTGTACTTTGTGTGATTTTGAATTTAATGGATCTTACACTCGAGTGAGAGCTCATCTCTTAAAAATTAAGGGAGAAGGGGTTAGAGTTTGTCCAAAGGTGAATCCGACAAAACTTGCTGAGCTTAAAAGATTGGATAATGAAGCAACTTTGAAAATTGAAAATTCAAAGAAGAAAAAGGTCTCTCTACCACCTGTATCTGAGGAAAGAAAGCAGACAAGCAGTGGTGGTGTTCACCAAAAACTCAAGGGTCCTCTAGAAGCTTCTTTCAACATTCAAGCTAGAGATGCTCTTGATTGTGAAATTGCAAGGATGTTTTATTCTCCAGGATTAGCATTTCATCTCGCAAGAAGTCCTTATTATAGGAGTGCCTTTTCTTACGCTGCCAATACTTCTAACCTTAGTGGATATGTACCACCATCATATAATAAATTGAGAGGTCCACTGCTTGATAAAGAAAGAGCTCATGTAGAAAATCTTCTGCAACCTATAAAGAATTCATGGAAGCCAAAAGGTGTGACAATTGTTAGCGATGGATGGAGCGACCCTCAAAGAAGACCTCTTATCAATTTTATGGCTATCAATGAGAGTGGACCAATGTTTTTGAAAGCAATAGATGGATCTGGTGAGACAAAAGACAAGGATTTTATTGTCAAACACATGAGAGATGTAATTATGGAAGTTGGACCAAAAAACGTGGTACAAATTATCACAGACAATGCAGCAGTATGTAAGGCAGCAGGTATGATCATAGAATCAGAATTTTCTTCAATCTATTGGACTCCTTGTGTAGTGCACACCTTGAATCTTGCATTGAAAAATATTTGTGCGGCAAAAAATACAGAAAGAAATAGTGATCTTTATGAAGAATTTTATTAGATCTCACAAATTGCTGATGATGCTACATTTATTAAAAACTTCATTATGGGGCACTCTATGAGATTATCAATGTTTAATAACTTCAATTCATTGAAGTTTCTTTCTGTTGCTCCAACGAGATTTGCTTCAACCATTATCATGCTTAAAAGATTTAGAAGCTTGAAAAGAGGACTCCAAGAGATGGTAATTAGTAATGAATGGTCTGATTACAAAGAGGATAATGTTGATAATGCACGAACAGTCAAAGAAACTTTATTGAATGATAATTGGTGGATGAAGGTTGACTATATACTTGCTTTTACTGCCCCTATTTATGATGTTATCAGAAAAACAGATACGGATATGGCTACTCTTCATTTAGTGTATGAGATGTGGGATTCAATGATTGAAGATGTGAGGAAGATCATATACCAACATGAAGGAAAGGCACAAGTTGAACATTCATCTTTTTTTGAGGCAGTAAACTCAGTATTAATTGATCGTTGGACTAAGAGTAGCACATCTCTTCATTGTCTTGCTCATTCTTTAAATCCAAGGTAATTATACTATTAAATTATTTTATTATTATATATTTTTTTGTATATGTCTTATCTATAATATATAATATTATGTTAATTTATGCTTATGTTCTTTAACACTGTAGATATTATAGTGATGAATGGTTAAGTGAAGATTCACAAAGAGTTGCCCCACATGAAGATGCAGAACTTACTCATGAAAGGAAAAAATGTTTTATGAAGTACTTTGATGATGTGGATGTAAGGAGACAAGCAAATTTAGAGTTTGCAAACTTTTCAAATGAAAGAGAAGATTTTGCAGATCCCGACGCTATAAGGGATAGAACTAAAATGGATGCAAAATCATGGTGGATTATTCATGGATCTCAGGCACCAATACTTCAAAAGATAGCTCTTAAGCTACTTGGACAACCTTCTTCTTCTTCTTGTTGTGAAAGGAATTGGAGTACCTACTCTTTTATACATTCTTTGAAAAGAAATAAGATGACTCCCAAAAGGGCAGAAGATTTAGTATTTATCCATAGTAATCTCCGTCTTCTCTCAAGAAACTCCTCAAAGTATAGAGAAGAGGAAACTAAATTGTGGGATATTGGAGGAGATGACTTTTCATTGGAAGACAGCGGAATTCTTCAGATTGCTAGCCTATCTCTTGATGAACC
>Ga0214544_1006444_pt1 | contig 21642 bp, 11 predicted proteins | sample CNSS3metaG_FD_160074 | JGI IMG/M metagenome (GOLD analysis project Ga0214544, IMG submission 160074) | Root nodule microbial communities from cowpea collected in UCLA plant growth center, Los Angeles, California, USA - CNSS3 | ecosystem: Host-associated > Plants > Roots > Nodule | place: USA...
TTTAACGAAAGGGGCTTCATTGAGACAACTTATCAAAATTAGGGACCTATTTAACACTTTTTCAAATTGAGGGACCAAATTCAAATTTTCATACGAAATTTGGGACCAATTGAATAATTTAACCTAATATTATAGACTTAAAATTTATTATCTAACCTCCACATATGAATAAATGTCCTTTTAGAATATTTTATGATTTTTATTATATTTTATGTATATGTTATCTTTTTTTATTTACCTGTAATCAATGATCTATAACTAGAAAGATATAATATCGATGAGACATGAGTCAAACTCATATATAAGAGAAAGATTGTATTACAAATTTGATCTGTAATTATAAATATAACAAAGTTGAAATCATAAAAACAATAATAATGAACAAAAATAATTAATTTCCATATATCTATGTTGGGTTTTTAAAAGAAGATGATAACTAAAGAACAACACTGAAACATGAGCTCAACTCACATAAGGAATTAACGCAATCTCTAACCTAGAATCTTACTAATATTGTGTGTGTTGGGTTAATGTTTCACTAATGTTATACATTTAAAGACCCTTTATTAAAAAAACTAACAATCTTTAATTGATAACTTTACTTATAAAATATTTAACATTTTTTATTAAATTGATATGTTTATGTTTTGATAAATTAAAGCAAACATATCTATATGTGATATTTCATATTATATAAATTATCATTTATATAGTTCATGAAAATTTGTTTCTTTTCACAAAAATTTATTTAGTTAATCAAATCTATTAACTAGTACCAAGCCTTTACCTTAAATTAATTTAGTTTGACAAAAAAGGAAAGTAAAACTTACCATGTGTTTATTTTTGACTACGGAAAGTAACATTGTGTTCTTTTTGAAAGATTTACTACTCATGTATATTGAAAAGAGAGGATTAGCATGTGATTAACTCCTTTTAAAGAAACAACATCAACTTTACCCTTTAATCATTTCAATTTATTCCTCTCTCAAATTATTTCTTCCAAAAGAACATACCCTGAGGGCGTGTTTGAATTGGAAATATGATTTCAGATGAGTGAAAGGATTTGGAAGGATGGAAAGATGATTGTGGTGTTGTTTGGATTAAAGGATTTGAAGGGATAAATGAAATAATTTGAAGATTAAGTTTTGAGAGTTCGTGAGTGATGTGACAAATATGATAAGTTAAACAATTATTTTAATTGAAAAAATTGATGATTAAAATAAAGTATAGTTTGTGTAAATCATGTGAAAATGATATATAACTAGTTGTTATTATTATTATTATTATTATTGTTATATTTTAATATTATGATGCACACACACCTTAATTTGTATAAGATATTTGTGTCTGACACATATTGATATCCGATACTTTATATGATACTTTATCATACTTACAAATGAAGTATCTAATGTGAAAACTAGTAATACTTTTATGATGACAATAATTTGTAATTTTGTATGTTAAGAATGTTTATACATTTGATTTTAATTTAGATACACACAATAATAATCATATATTTATCATGTTTTTAAGAATCTTCGTATATTTTTAATATGTATATATCACGTATCGTGTCATATTATTTTCAAAATAAACATATCAACATATCATATACGATTCGATACACATATTGTATCATACACATATTAATATTATTAATAATTTATATTTTATTTTATTCATTATATTATTATAAAATTGTAATAAAATATAATTATATACAAATAAAATATTTAGACAAATCTAACAAAATTAGTATATATTTATATATATATATATATATATATATATAGTTATATATATATAGTTATCTGTTGGAGATAAATAAAATTTTGTATACATATGCATATATATGAAATTTTACATATGATACAATTAGTTTTTAGAATTATTTTGTATGAGAAAAAATGTTTTATTAAAGAAATAAAACAAAGATAGATTACAACAGAAAAAGAATAATTGTATGTGCAATATTTGTTTGATTCGTGTGATAACTGTTGTTGTTTCTCAAAGAATAAAAGAAGCTATAATCTCTAAATATTGAAATAAGATTGGTTGTTGAAGATATAGTATTGAAATTACTATTACTGATAATTTTGTTAGAAGAGCTTGCTTACAAAACCACCAAAACCCTTTTTTTCTTTTGCTTTCTCTATTTTCTTCACTCTCACAACATATCACAAGCCCTTAAGTCCTTACCCACTTTGTCCGACGCCGCTGAGGTTTGATATTGGTTTCATTTGTTGAAGTTGAAGGTGATGGAGATGGAGATTGAGGGTGAGAAACAGCACAAGTTCGATGTGGACCTCGGCCACCTCATGGCTTTCGACTCCAATCACACCTTCCCCTCTCAACCACCTCTTTCCAGGTACTGTATTCTTCTTCTTCTTCAGGGTTTTTTGTTATTTTCGTTTTTGAAACTGCCTTGCTTACTTTAATTGAACACAGGGAGGACCTCGTCAAGCAGTGTTTGCTGAAAGGCACTCACTTGGTTCAAGCTATCGCAGATGCCCTCTTCACATTACCATCGACTGAAGATGTAGATGGCCCCCTAGTCAACTTGCCGCCGCCACTAACTAAATTGCCAAGAGAAAAACATGTAATCCCACACTCCAATCTTTATTCTTTTTTTAAATCCAAAGGTTATAAATTCTACTAATTGTTACTTTTTACTTTGATGCTCGTAACCCTAATCCTTATTCCTATTGTATTGCAACTTTCCAAAGCCTCTTCTTTCATATACGTGTCTGCTTTGCAATTTTACTGATTCCTTCGTCGGTTCTTTGCTTCCAGTATTTTTATTATGTCCAATTTTTCAAAACACTGGCTCATAATTTTTTTGTGATGCTTTCAGCTGCCAAAACCTAAGCCTCCTACTAAATGGGAAGTTTTTGCCAAAAAGAAAGGTTTGTCTATTGCTGCCCATGTGACCCTCAAATTATCTTAATGCTGTTTACTTAGTCTGTGTTTAGGTTTAGTGCTCTCTAATTTTTGCTAGTTGAACCGATGAATTTTATCCTGTGTTATTATGCAGGCATACAGAACCGGAAGAAAGACAAGATTGTGTACGATGAACAATCAGGAACCTGGAAACGCAGATATGGGTATGATCGTGCAAATGATGAAGATGCAATACCTATCATCGAGGCAAAAGAAACTGATGGTAAAGAATCGAACATCTCTTTCCTTGTGAAGTGCTACCGTGTGTCTTTAATGGTCATGAATAAGGTGTAGACCGTAGACACTCTACTTTACGTTATCACTTTTGGGCACAAACAGAACCACTACAATGTGTTCAGAATATGATAAAATTTTAAGATAGGATGATTCATGGCAGACCTGCATAAGGTTTGCGTACTCGAAACTGTTCTTTTGAGAAAAAATCTGAACCAGACCACCATTGACCTTTTAGAAAATCCAGATTGTAAAATGGAAACAATTAGATATATCAGGGCATGCTCAATGTTTAATGAAAACATATATCTGACACTGTGGGTTACCAAAGCATTAAACCAGACATCTATTTGATGGAATACCCATCAGTTAAGATTTCAAAATTTTGAGGATTTTACTTTCCTACCATATTTTGGCACGTTGTCATTTTTGGTTATGACAATTCTTTCATGTGAAGTCTGGAAGTTAGGTAGTATTTATATACCTATATTTCAAATCACATGTGATGTTTATTTAGACTGCTGATGTTTAATGTTATTATTCTGTTGACTTTTAACATTTTTGTATTTTCATGAATACAAACTTGTAATTCACATTTTACTGGGATTCCTTTCGACACTGATCAGAACTATATGTTTTGCATATCAATAATGATATTGTAACATTTTTCAGATCCAGAAGAGGATCCTTTTGCCAAAAGAAGAGAAAATAAGAAGAAAAGAATTGAAAAACAAGATAAAAATCGACTACAGAACTTGAAAGAAGCTGCTAAATTTGGTGCCTTACCAAGGTTTGTAACATAACGTTGTCCAATTAACGTTGAAGATTTTGTTCGTAGCATGGGAATTCAATTTGTTACTGTTTATTATAGTATACATCATCGGCTTATAATTGTGTGCATAATTTATTTCATGGATCATGGACCTTGGCCTTTCACTCAGCCATTGCCCACTTTCTTTTCTCATTCACAAAGTTTTTACTGAAGTTTCTGATGCTAAACTTAACAAAATCCAAATGATAGAAACAATTCATATTTATGCTACTGTCATGAATACACTAGTGATTTTTTATTTATTTATTTTTATTTGTTAGGCAATTCTTTGCATTGGGAGGTGGTTAACTCCTTCCTTTAACTTAAGCACCTGTGCCAAAGAAGAGCCTCCTTTGTACCTTTATTTCAATACGCACCAGTTGCTTAATTTTTTGAGTGAGACCATGTCAGTTTTTATTTTTAAAAAAATTTAAAACTTAATAATTTTGTACTTTTCATTTTCATAACCTTGTTCAATATTTCTATTGATAAAATGAAATTATTAGCGAGACCCATTTAAATTTTTTTGAGGTACTGGATTAGAGTGTGGGTGCTGAAATAGAAAAAGGTAAAACTAGATAATATGCACAAGTCGACCCGAAATATGATGGCCGTACATGCTCCAATGCCCGAATTACATTTACTTGTTCTATATGATGTTCTTAATAGAAAATCTTTCCGCTATGGTGGCATCTCAACTTCATTTGTCTGACTTTCATGGCATGTGGTAATTTCCCCAGCTTTAGGAGCAATTGAGTGATCTAGTGACAACTGCCCTGCCTAAACAATGTGTCAACTTTTGACTTGTTTGTCGTAGAGCTTTGACCTGGTGTTTCTTGTTTTCTTGAATATATATCTTCATTATTTCTTTATTGTGATGAAATCTGAACAAATTATTATGCAGCCATGTTCAGTTGGCAGCTACAGCTTTGCCTATAACCGGAACTCAGGCAGCACCAAAGAAAGTTACAAAGGATGAACTAGGTAATGTAGCAGGAATTGCAGCAACTGCAACAGCCAGTGGTGGGAAATTTGACAAGAAATTGCCTGGTGAAAAGCCTGCAAAACATGAAGGAAAATATCGGAAGGTTGTGCACTGTATACTCTCAGATAACTGCTTGTCTTAGCCATGTAAATTGTTATACGTAGAAGCACACATTGTTAACTAAATTGACTTATTAACTTCCGTAGTTTTGTTTTCATCTAGTTCCTGCCAGTGGTGGAAGGAACCGGGATAGGATCACAAGAGAGGGAGCAAACTGAAAAAATATTGAACAAGATCATCTCCAAGCATTCTCATAACATATTGAATGTTGAAAAGGTACAGTAGAGTCTTTCAGTGAAATGGATTTCAAATTTTACCAATTTTATTAACAATTTTTTGTAAAAATCGTGCTCTCTGAATTCTAGGCCGTCACAATGCACAACGTGAAGAAAGAAAAGAAGCGAAGGAGCGAGAATGGGAAGGCTTCACCAGCTGACAAGAAATTGAAAACCGAGAAAAAGTCTTTTAAAAAGGGAAATTTCAAGAAAGGCAAGGCGAAAGGGAAATAGTTTAGATTTTAGTAAAACAAGTTTTGTAGAGTTATTGGAAACTCGGTTTACTGGTTTCAAGTTTTGTAGACTAGTTTCATTGGTTGATATCCTCTTTATTTACCATCTATGTAAAATTAAATTAGATCTTTTAATTCACAGAATTCTTTTAATTTATCAAATTAACGACTAACAATGCATTGCATGCAGCAGACACATTCACTCCGTATATTCTGTTTAGAATTCCCGAGCAAGAGTCCTCAGAGCCAGAGAACCAGCAGTGGATATTTAAAGTTCTTGAAGATAACACTTTTTCTCAAGCGTCACATGTCATTTGCTTTTGGGGCTTAAGACCAAAGGGCCCTTACGTGCATAAACTAGTATGTGCTGCGCATGAGACCAAATATATTTTTGCAGATTCCTTTGGGACAAATATAGGTGGTGACTCGCGAGTGTTTTGTCTTCTAATTACATAAGTTTTATCCAACTTGTGTGGCCGATGAAGACCTTAATTCAGCAGGAGAAAATAATTGGATAATTCAGTTTATTCAGCAAGAAATATTCATAATTTGCATCGGCTGTCACACAGACGAGTTAAGTATAGCTTTGCAAATTATACCTCTCTTGCAAATTACACCTCTCTTCCCTTCTTTATCTGCATAGCCGATTCATAGATATAGACTGAATTTGTAGCTTCCGTTAGACAAAATTCTCCACCCAACGAAAATTCACCTTCATTCCTTTATTCGATATCTTGTGTGGCTTGGTCTTCGTTGTTCTTGTTGAATTGAATTACTCGTTCTCAGCTACTTGGTGTAACATCTCAAATTCGCATATTCTTGCATGCCCATTTCTTCTTAATCATCTCTTTCCTTGTGATACTTTCAAAGCTTAAACTTTAAAGAGAGAAGCAGTTCCGTATATCTGTATTGAAAACAAGGATTCATGGGTAGAGGTAGGTTGCAAGTGCAAGGTGTTGAATTAGGTAACAAAGATCTAATATTTAGTTCCGGAATCAAGTTTGAATGGGATTCTCTTGAGGGTAAAGTTCGTCCCACTAGCTTCTTTGCAAGCGTTGGTCAAGCAGGATTCGGTTTTGGGATTTCACCAAATCCTCCTGCTGCCACTACCAGAGAAAGTGGCACCAAACCATCCATGGTCTATTCTTCTTCGAAATATGTTTTAATGCCTGAAGCTGGTCTTCGAAGCTCGGGTTCTGAAGGGTTATTGAGTGGCGGTGCAGTTGAAGTTGATGAAGAAGGCCATGGTACGAGGAAGGAAAAGAAGAGGAAGGCGTTTAAATTGAAATTTAAGATTGGGAATCCATCATTGAGGAGGTTGATGAGTGGGGCAATTGCTGGTGCAGTGTCAAGAACAGCCGTGGCACCGTTGGAGACCATAAGGACCCATTTGATGGTGGGGAGCTGTGGACACACTTCACTTCAAGTGTTTCAATCTATTATGGAGACCGATGGATGGAAGGGCTTGTTCAGAGGCAATTTCGTGAACATCATCCGAGTTGCGCCTAGCAAGGCCATTGAGGTGAGTAAACATGTTCGGAATTGTCCTTTTTCTTTTCTTCAAATGTTTGATTAGTATGCATATTTATCTAAGGGGTTTGTAATTTGCATATTATTCATCACTTGAAAACTAGGAGTCCATCAGTGGATTTTGTAATCTAAATTCGTTACACACATGAGCTATTGACATCTTGTGGAACATGCAGTTATTTGCGTATGACACTGTCAAGAAGCAACTATCTCCAAAACCTGGTGAACAGCCAAAGATTCCATTTCCTCCCTCATCAATTGCAGGTGCTGTTGCTGGTGTTAGCTCTACCCTATGTACATACCCTCTTGAACTCCTCAAAACTCGTCTTACAGTCCAGGTACGCACTCACACCTCTCTGATTATCTTATCTTGCTCTGAACTGATGTAAATTTATGGCAATACTCCAAAAAATTGCAGAGAGGAGTGTACAAGAACATGGTGGATGCATTTGTGAGAATCATTGGAGAGGAAGGTCCTGCAGAACTGTACAGGGGCCTCACTCCTAGTCTAATCGGTGTGATTCCTTATGCTGCAACAAACTATTTTGCATATGACACACTCAGAAAAGGGTACAAGAAAATTTTTGGTAAGGAGGAGATAGGGAATGTGATGACTCTTGTAATTGGATCAGCTGCTGGTGCATTTTCAAGCAGTGCAACATTTCCACTTGAGGTGGCTCGTAAGCATATGCAAGCAGGGGCTCTGAATGGAAGACATTACGGTAACGTGCTTCATGCCCTGATTAGTATACTTGAAAAGGAAGGAGCTGCAGGTCTTTATCGAGGTTTGGGACCAAGCTGCTTAAAATTGGTTCCTGCTGCTGGCATTTCTTTCATGTGCTATGAAGCTTGCAAGAGGATACTTGTTGAAGATGAACAAGATTGAAACTAAGAGTTTTGGAATTGGGAAAATTTTTGTTTTGCAGATTTTGCTTTTCCCTGCATGTCACTTTCACCATTTCAACCAGGGTGTTTCCTTAAACCTGTCTTCATTTTCTTCTTAGGAAAAAATATTTATTTATTACATTAGGAACCAAATTCTCAGCTCACAGTATTAATTTTTATACTCAATTTTTTTTATTGAATTGAAGACTTTTATTCAAATCATTGATATTAAAAAATGATTAATACTTTTGTAACCTTATTTTATTTTAATAGATAATAAATTGTTTTTAAAATATAAAGTTTATTGACGCATAATATACAAATTTTTGTATAGTTTTACGCATATGTTTCTGAAAATAACATTAAATTATTTAAAGAACAGAAGTATGAATCTTTGACATGTAAAGTTAATTGTAGTTTTTTCCCAGTGCCGATGCCTTTATGAAATATGCAAATAAATATTTTAACCCATATTTTTTTACTCACTTTTAACCAATCACTCTCATTACTCTTAAATCATTTATTTTAATTTTTATAATGATGTGATGTGATGATCTAAAAGTGATAAAAGTGATGAGTTAAAAATAAGTCAAAAAAAGTAGGTTAAAATATAATTATCGATACGCACAATAGTACGAATGCAACAACAACAATAAATTATTTAAAGATTTTAGTGTTAATCCCTAATTAGTGTATAAAGTAGTATGTATTTAGATCCACTAATTTGAAAATAAATAAAGAAAAAGGTATGGGATTCACTTTCTTTCTTCTTTGCGTTTTAAACTGATGTAAAAAAGGTTGTAAATATAGTTTGACATACTTCCTCTCCATTCTCTCTAAATTTTCACTTTCAGTTCTCATCTCTTTGGTTTTGAATGCAACTCACACTAATTGAGGACAAAGTTTTCAATTTTTATTTACTCTATAGATTTCTTCTTCTCTTACGTTTTCTACAATTTTGTCATTAATTTTAGTGGGATCAATTAAAAAGATTGATTCTCTTAACATGTTTTACTATATACAAAGATTCAATTATATTTGGATAACTTTCTTTAGGTGTTTAAATTTTGAGTTTTGAACTTTGGAAAATTTGATTTGACTATAGTCATTACAGGTAAGGAAAAGTAGTTATTTTTGTTATTGATTTTTATATCTTATGACACTATTTGTGGATGAAATCTCTGAAGAGATGTATATAGTAATTATGATTTACTTTTGTTAAATATTAGTATGATATAGTGGTTTGAAATGCTTTATGAGGTTGAAGAAAAATTAAGGATAAACTTGGTTAAACGTGTTGTGACTGATAAAAGAGATGAAAAATATCAGTTGAAGTCAAATAATCAATATGATTCATTTGTAAGTTTTTACATACAATAACATGAGTAGATATGCAGCTTGATTTATAATGAATTTATTCTTATCATTTCTCTTAGATTCGCTAGTAAAACAAAGTTTTAGACATTGTATTAGATGTTAGTCTATAACAAAATATATTTAATATGAAATGATATTTTAATTGTTCAATATCCTTTGATATATAAATTCATATTGGTCTATATTAATTTTTAGTGTTTGCCATATATAGAACATTTGAATTGTTCGTGTATTCCTAATGAAATTATTTCTTCCATATTAAAACATTTTTAAGTATTTAATTAATTTTTTTATATAAGTATATTTATTTATTTTTTAGATATATCTTTCTCTCTCTTTTTTTCACTTTTTCACTTTTTCACTATCCCTCGTTCTTTCAGTCCAAAATTCATTACAGGTCCCTTTCACAATTTAATTTTTAAACTATTAAACAATACTTTATTATATCATTCGCTAATATGTTTATTTAAACAAATTAGAAAAAAATATGCATAGATATTATTTAAATTATTTGAAAACTTGTATTAATCACTTAAAAAGTTATAAGAAAATCAGTTCAATTTATTTTTATTTTCTTAAAAAGGAGAACTGAAGTTAAATTTCATAAAAATAGTACGATCCATAAAATTATTTTGATGTAAATGATACGTTCAGTTAAAAATAAAATCTTATAAGAAAGCAATTTATTGTTTTAATTTGGATTATTTTGTGTATAAACAGAAAATAATATATATATTTATACACTGCTCATTTAAACAAAATTTAAAGTATGCAATTTACTTTGGAATATTTTTCTTTAACTAAAAAAGAAATTAGGTTTTCCGAAATACTAATTTGGTATTATTTGCTTCAATTTTTTATTTCTGAATCGATCTGGTTTTAGTAAAAATATTAACAAAATAAAAAAATGTCCGATTAAATATGTTAAATTATATTGAAATGCAATTATTTAGAAATTTATGTAATATTATATAATTTGTAAATATTAAAATTACCAGAAATAAAAAATATAAAGTTGATATTTTTATTTCAAATTTAGATCAGCGGATCTTTTCGACGACAGAGCTATCATTGCCCTCCTAAAATTTTTTAAATTTTATATATTAAAAAGTTTTAAAAATTTTAAATTATACATAGCTTATATTGAAAAATGATAAGTGATGATGATTAAATTAAGTATGTTTTTTATTTATTTTATAAATAATAACATTTAATGTTAATAAATAAAAAAATATAAAATTAAATAGAATATAGTTTTTTATTTTTTTCATTATCTATTGAGTTTTTATCTATTGTATTGATTTTTCACTAATATTATTTTTTGAAAAAAAAATAGACATGTATTCACTGTTCTAGTTCTCATTTTTCAAATATTTTCTTATATTCTTAAAAAAAAATATTTTTCTTTTATCTTGATAATGAAATATTAGTTTAATGATTATCATTATTTATTTGTTTATGACACGAGTTTTTATTTATTCTTTTATTATCAATATAAAAGAAAAAATAATAAATTTTATGTCTTTTTATTTCTAACTTTTAGTTGTGGGCCAGTTATCAAAGTTTTCTTTTAATAATTATGTTGATAAATTTTTTATTGTATTATGATCGATTATTTTTTATTTTTATTTTTTTAAAAATATATATTGACGAAAAATAAATAAATAAATTTATATTTTTTAAACAATAAAAGAAAGTGATTGGTGAAGATTAAAAGTAGATTCAACTTCCTAGAAAGCATGCTAAATATCCAATTGTTCAATTAGAAAAGTCTTTCTCAAGGTTCAAAAAGTTAGAAATGAATAATCTGATATTAATTATTTAGAACATGAGAAAATAAATTTTCAAATATGATAATATTGTGGAATAAAATTAAAAAATCTTATTTAAAATGAAGTGGATATCAAATACAACTTTAAAATTATAACTTTTTTTAGTATATTATTTTGATTTCCCTCAAATTATCGGTAAGGATCTGCCATTGATCACCTATGTTGCAATAATGCAAAATGTATAATAATTAATTACACTAGTGAACATGTGCATCTGTTGTTATTTTTTTTAGTAATTACAAAATATAATAAAATTATAACTATAAAAGTAAATGTAAATGTTTTTTATATAATTTTATTGTAGATAGTTTTTATTTATTTTATAGATTATATTTCATTATAAATAGTTCTTTTAATTTAAAAAAAATGGTTGAATTTAAAAAAAAGCACACTTAAATTTAAAAAACGGTATCTTAAAAGGATAAAATTGATAAACAATTAGGTAAACTTGAAACAAAATATATGTAAAAAAATGAATTCTCCTTATATAATAGTGTAGATTAAATATAAATGATTTTATTTCTTTTAAAAATAGTAAAGTTAAAAAAATATAGGCAATTAAAATAAATAAATTTAAAGAAACGGTCACTTAAAAAATTGAAAAACTAATTATTTTAATTTACAAAGTATTTTATTTTAAGAATAAAATTAGAAAGTAAATATGGATACTGAAAAGATAAATACTATTTATTTTTATATATAAGTATAGATGAAAAAAATAATTATTTTGATTTAAAAATTATTCAAACGGTAAAATTGGATGATGAACATAAAAAAGAATCGCTTTATATATATAGATGAGCATTGTAGAAGTTGTTTCATTATTAAAATTTCAATTAGTATTTTTTATAATTTAGAAAGTTAGAAAAATACTATGAAAATTAGTGTATTATATAAAAAATGAATCAAATATAAAATTTGTCTAACGTCTACAAAATTATTATAGGCACAAAGGTCTTTGATGAGAATGAGGTAAGGATTAAAATAAACTATAATAGAAATATACCAAAAAAGTAAAATAAAATATTTCTAGACTGTAATCTGTACTTATATTTTATCTCTTTATTTTAAATATAAGTCACTGTATTAAACACTAAAGAATATTTTGAAAAAATAGTAAAAGTCAGAAAACTGGACTAAAACCTTTTAAACTTCTTATAATTAAGAAGACATACTTTCAAAGTGAAAAGGCTGCAGACTGTTTGCTGGTAATTAAAATCTTTACTACAAATTAAATCTTCATAATAACATTTTTCGTAACCAATTTATATAATAACTATAGATTGTTTACTGGTAATAATATTTATTACAAATTAAATTAACCGATTTAAATACAGGGTAGGAGCCACTTTCAAATAATTATGTAATAAATTATTGTTTTTTTTTTATATTATAAGAGACAGCAGATGTTAACATCCACAGTATATTAGTAATATTTTTAATATTTTCTTAATTTTCTTGGCTTATATCAAAATATTAAAATTATTTTCAATTACCTCAATAAAGATTATTCTGTTTTTAACTCTCCAAGTTTATACAAATATAAACAAAAAATAAAAAGGGAATTAAAAGTCAATTTCAATATTTTTGTATTGAATTTTAAATGACACACAACTTTAGTAATAATAAATAACATCTCATTCTAGTTTTCAAATTAAAGGGTCCTTATAATTTAAAAAGAAACATTTGTCACTACTAGCATCATCTTTTAAATTCAAACCTTCCCTCAACAAATAATAGCATTTAGACCAAGAAACTATTAACTTCAAAATATTAACACTGTCTAATTACTCGGACCATTAAAAATTATAGATGAGCAAAATGTCGAATTAAATATTAAAAACATTATCAAATTACATAGTAGGGATTTTACTGATATAAAAAAAATGCATTTGACCAAATAAATTGAATATAGTAACAATAGTAAATGAGTTATAGAAAAGTCAATCAACATTTAATGATTAAATAAGTCCTGAGTGGTCAATAAGCAAAACAAATTACATCCATAATCATCTATTGTATTATGACTAGAGGGTGCACAAAAAAGTATGGCATAATTCGGAACCAGGAATGTTTGCTACCTAAGTGGCTACCAACTTCACTAATATCACTATAGTATGGAGATTATATATTTGATGCTCAAACGCCAACCCTCAAACAAAAAAAAAACATTCCACTACCAACTATACAAGTCTAGTCCCATCCAGTGGGAACAATAGATGCATAACCACTAGGCCCCTCTTCACCAACCGCAACACCTCCTCCACATAGTTCAACAGAGTTAACATCACCTTCATCATAATTGCAGCTTATATTCAAATTGTCAAAAGAGGTTTCTACAAGGGAGTTTTGCATGTCGTACGAGGTATCAACGTATGAGGTTGTACTAAAAGATTCCACAGCATTATCTGCATTGCCGTGAGAACCGTAGCAGTTGTAGCTTTGCACCTCAGGTTCAGATGGATTTCGAAAATCACGACCGCCATAGCTACCACTGCTGTAACGCTGTGATCCATAACCACGACCACGGCCACCTGAGGAGGAACACTCTGCAAACTGGCTGAGCCAAGAAGGAACTTCTTGGTTTGCCTCCTGCAAGAGTCCAACAAGAGCCTTTGCCATTGGACTGTTCTTGTCGCTGAAGAAAGCAGTGGCTAAACCAGATTTGCCTGCACGGCCTGTTCGTCCAATTCTGTGCACATAGTCATCTATGTCTCTGGGCAAGTCAAAGTTTATGACATGAGCCACATGCGGGATATCCAATCCCCTCGAAGCAACATCGGTTGCAACCAAAATAGGAGTGTGTCCAGACTTAAATGATCTTAAAGCACGTTCCCTCTCCTAAACAACGAAACAAGAACCATTCAGTGAATAATATGTTACCAAGAAAAACATGGAATAAAATTAATGCTCGAGAGCTGAAAACTGTAAAGAACAGAACAAACTACACTAATATGCATGGAAGGGTGTTGAGACTGTACAACGTTATCTATTTTATTGAAGAAAGGAAAAGGATGTTACGTGTTTATTGGGTACAACGTTCCTAATTCGCTTCATTAACACTCAGTTTGGAGTAATTCATTACCAATAAAACCAAAACCCATTGGGAAATGGCAAAAAAAAGACACAGATCTCAAGCACCAGAGAATAAAATAGAAGGCAGAATAGCTGACCATTTGAACTTTGTCACCGTGTATGGCAATAGCTGGAAAGCCACTTTTCGATAACCAGCTTTCTAAAGCATCTGCTCCTCTTTTTGTTTCAACAAATACAAGAGTCAAAGCATGCTGCGATGCAGGAAACAGACAATTAAATCAATTATCCAAAAAACCAATTGACAAACGAGCATAGACACTTATTACCTTCCCATTGGTCCCATGCACCTTTTGGCCACAAAGATGATCAACAAGTTTGTCTCTTTTGTCTGTATCCTGTACAAGCTCAATCTTCTGCACAATGAGTTCAGTGCTCGATCCTACTCTCCCAACAGACAGGAATATGTAGTCCGACAAAAAGTCCGAAGCTAGTTTCTGAGTCATCAATGAAATGCTACATCAAAAGGACTTAACAAGAAACGGTAATAAAATATTACAATGAAGCATGAAAAACGCACCACTACGAATATAAACAAATATTAAAGCAGGGCAACCCAATAATTTTCATACCTGTATATCATTAGGGAAGGTTGCACTAAACAACAATGTCTGTCTGATACCTGGCGGTGGCATGTGCATTTTCTCCACAATCTTGCGTATTTGACGCTCGAAACCCATATCCAGCATACGATCAGCTTCGTCTAATGCAAGGTACTTAATCCTCTCCAACGAAACCCTTTCTCTCTCAATAATATCCACCAAACGCCCAGGAGTGGCAACTAATATGTCAACCCCCTTCTCCAAAAGGCGCAGCTTTTACCATTTTTAAACAATGAAATGCACAATCAATAACTGAATTTACATTTAAAAACACCAACTTTGTACAGGGGTACATGCATGTCAAAAAACACACCTGCTGAATTATAGGAGACCCACCATAGGCAACAACAACCTTCACTCCAGTTTGAAATGCAAATTTGTTGGCCTCATCGCGTATCTAACAAAAAAACATACATTTAAAATACACAATAAAAGGAAAATAGAATATTTGAGCAGTTTTTACTATTCATCCATGTTTTAAATAACAAAACCTAATATCGTAGTAGAGCGGACAGCAAAATAAAGAAACCTGGCAAGACAACTCCCTTGTAGGAGACAAAATAAGCGCAGTGGGGTATGCAACAGCGACACCACGAGATACAGGCGAAAACCCAGGAGAGGAGCGACCCTTCAAAATCCCGGATATGATGGGAAAGCAAAACGCCGCCGTTTTCCCCGACCCGGTCTGTGCACACGCCATGAGGTCGCGGCCCGCGGTAGCTATGGGAATCGCGTGACGCTGAACGGGCGTGGGTTTCACGTACTTGCATCGCTTGATATTCCTCTTCAACCCTTCGTCCAAGTCCGTATCGTCGAAGACGTTCACCGGCGGAGGCACGTCCTTCCCACTCGCCTCCACGGGGACCGAGTCGTACGCGTCAAAGTTGATAGCGTCGCCATTTTCTTGTTCCTCCGCGGGGAAACGTGAGTTCCGGTGAGAAGGGTCACGGGGGCGAGAGAATCCACGACCGGCGGAGGCAGCACGGCCGCCGGCGCCACCGCGATGCCAGGGTAGAGGACGGGGAGCGGCAGCACGGGGAAATCCGTTTTGTGCGGGATGATCGGAGGAAGGTGGAATGTAGTTAGAGTGGTGTTGCGGAGGCACATAGGGGGAAGAATAAGACCAGGGCATGGTGAATGGTTGTTGTTTATATGGGTGAAGAGAGGAAGAAGAGGAGGAGTTTTGGTTTGGTAGTAGCAGTAGAGTAGTAGTAAGAATAATAATGGAAGGGTTTGAATGGGTGTTTATATAGCAGAGTGGCTCTGAAAACGACGGGTGAAGTGCAGAGGAGAAAGACATTGAAGGAGAGGGAGAAAGAGGGGTGGGCCCAGTTGGATGACGTGGGATGGAGGCATCGTGCAGAATCCTGGGTCACGTGAAATATCTTTTGGGTGGTGGGACCAGGTGGGCACGTGTCGAAAGGGGATTTGAGGAAAAGCTGATAGAAAATGGGGTGGGTATTTGCAGGGTCTGAACATGAAATAAATGTTGGCGTGGTGGGAGATGGGATGTAGCACAACCCCCAACCAACCACAACCGGAACGCATGACTAATATTCGTAACGATTTGGGGCTAGTTAGTACTACACTACTACACTCTATTACTGTTCTTTCATATTCCTTTATTCCTCTTTCCTCTTCAATCTCTCCTTTTTCTTTCTTAATTTCTGCTATCTATTTCACACCCATATTTCTCTACATACTTCATTCCTTTTTTTTATACCATCAAATCAAATACATCTCTTAGATTTTTTAAACTTATGTCATTCAATTAAATCAAACAAGACTACATAATAATACCAAAAACTAATCTTATCCATAAATAATAATAATATTCATAATTTATATTACATTGGTAATTCTAATAACCAAATTACTCCTTCCTATCGTATTTTTATCTAAAATAAAACATGAACGAGACTAGTTTTGAGATTTAAAACAATGTTTGAGGAGTTTCTGCACCCTTCATATCTTTCAAAGCTTAAATACCTTAAATCTATGGAAAATGAGATAAAAAAGAAGAAGTTAGGTTTAATATTTTTTGTTTTTTTGTTCAATTTCTTTTAACTCATAATATTTATTAAAATAGATCAGTATAGTTCTTTATATCGGAAAACGGTTAACTATAGATGATGAGACATTTTTTCTCTGGTTGAAAACACAGATGTATTATTATGTATCATCCTCAGATAGCATTAACACTCTCATTGAATAAAATAAATTATATTCACTCTTTTACTAAATATTAAGACTATATTGAATAAAAAAAACATTAAATAATTATTACAAATAATGAGACAAAAAATGTACTTGACTAAAAAGGTTAATTGTAATATAAGATCAAAATTATGTTATAAATGTAAAGGGAGTGGAGTACATAATTGAAATCATACTTTTGCATATATTAAGAATGTGTAGATAATATTAAATAATTGTGTGATTTATAATAAATATGCGAAGTTAAAGAATAGTGTATTAGTTGATGTTGAGTAGATTATGATTTTTTTTTATATACGTTTTATTCTACTACAGGAAAAAACATATGAGTAATACATAGAATGCTTTTAGAAGCCTGGGGAATTCGTGAACTGGTGTGATGTTGAATGTTGTTAGGTTATCTGTTGGGAAGGATAAAAAGTTATGAAATCAGTTGTGTTAAAAAAGTAGAAAAAACATAAGTGAAAAGCTGCTTGTTGTGTAATATTTTTTAGGAAGGATGATTGGTTTTTATTTTATATACTTGAATTGTTATTTTGAGACTTTTGAAAAGAACAAAAAGTTTGAATGAAGACTCATGGAATTATAAGGAGGATTATAGGTCGGAAGATAGCATGGTCTTCAAGTTTTAAAAATTCATTATATGTGTAATGAAAATTTATGGAAAAGCAATTAAATTTGATAAATTTTAACTTTTTTATTATATATGTTATTTAATGTTAATAAATAATAAAATTTAAATTTAAATATAATAAACAATATATTTTTTTTAATTTTCTCTCATTTATTTATCGTTTATTTTTTCATTCTTTCTATTGTTTGCTTGTTTCTGAATTTTTTTTTTAACACAAACTACTTATTTATATACTCATTTATTAAATGTTTTCTTTCGTTGAGAAGAAAAAAAAATCTCTATTATCCCGCATGATACTAAAATATTTATTTCATATTTTTTTTATGTCATAAGGTAATTCTTTTATATAGGATTTTTTTATGAATATAAAATAAAAAATTAATTATTATATTTTTTTATAACCCCGATTTTAATTGTGATTTAATTATTGTAAATTTTTCTTTTAGTAATTTTGTCTCCAATATTTAATTAGATTTTGATAATTTATTTTTTAGTCTTGATTTTTTAATAGATATATTCTTAATATAAGAGAATAGATTTTTTTAAATGATAAAAGGAAATTGATGTAAAGATTAAAATGTTAATATGAAGCATAACGTTAATGATCAGAGAATTTATTTATTTTTTCTTGTTGGTAATGATGATTAAATATATAAATTTTGAGTGCTCACTCCATAATAAAAATTCACTTTTATCCTCATTTCCATATTCAACATGTTATCTTCATTCCCACCAAGCAAGGAATATATTTGTACTCGTTTTCTTAATATTTTAAATATCAAATAACATAGATTCTAATTATCCTAAAAGTAGTGGCAGATCTTAACAACAAATTTTGAAGGACCAAAATAATATATTCAAAACTTATATATTTAATCATTCTCACTAATATAACAAAAGTATATATAATTTAGTATTGACATGTCCTTCTATATTTCTCCTTGATATCATGCTTGAAAAGATGTGAAGTAAATATGTATTTTTTTTATCTTCATGCGTATATTTCCTTTCATCAATCTGAAAAAATAATCTATCATTTTATTCTTCATCAATATATCTATTTAAAAATCAATGAAACTAAAAAAGAATTTATCAAAATCTAATAAAAAATTGAGAGTCGTAATTATTAAAAAAATATGATAATCAAGTCACAATAAAAAAATAGTTGTGAAAAAACATATAGTATATCACTTTTCATTCCATATTCATATAAAAAAAATATACAAAAAAAAATCATGAGATGAAACAAATACTAAATATTAAACTAATATTGCATTATCAAGAGACAAGAGAGAGTGACATTGAGTTAAATATGTTTTTGGTTTTTCAACTTTATGTGAAAATTGGAATTAGTCCCTCTTCGAAACTTTGACCAAATTTAGTCTCCCAACTTTAGAACTTTGTGGATCTACTCCTTTTAACAAAATTTTGTTAAGTTTATTTGATATTTCAAATGCGTTTCATGGTAGTTTCTTAACTAACGTTGAAGTAAAAATGTGTCAAACGGTGTAAACAACTCAAATGCTATCATGAAATGTATTTGAAACGTTAAATTTGGTTGAAAAGAATAAATTCACGCTGTTCTAAAGTTGAGAGACTAAATTGGACCAAAGTTTCGAAAATAGACTAATTCCAATTTTCACTACAAATTCAGGGACAAAAAAATATTTAATCCTTAAAAAAATGAGAGAGAACTAACAAGAAATGAGAGCAAAAATATCTTAATAAAATTTTGTGTTCTTTATTATATTTAATTTTATATTATTTATAAACATTAAATACTATTCTTTATTATATACTACCTATATTTTTTAAAATTTAAAAAAAACTAAGACTGTATTCTTCTGGGCCAAATGATTTCAGGGAGAGGGAGAGGGAGAAGAAGAGATTGAAAGGATTAGAGAATGAAGTTATTGTTGTTTCTTTGAAGGGATTTGAAAGTGATTTTGGAATAGACTAGAGAGTGAAGTTTGCGAAAGTTTGTTACTAGATTGATTGGTGTGACATATTAAAAAAAATTAATAGATGAAACAGTTAGATTACTAAAATGTCTCTATTAATATAATATAATATATAAATAATTTAGAATTAATTTTATAAATTTTATTGAATGATTGAAATTGTGAAAAAATTATTTATAAAAAAGGAAAAATACAATATATTTGGTATGAAAATAAATTTAATATGTATGGTGGAAAATAATTTATTTTCATTGAGATTTTATTTTCTTTTTAATACTAATTTTAGAAGTAAGAAATTTTTATTATAACCTTAATAAATTTTTATTTGTGTTACCAATTTTTAATATGTTGTTTTCAAGAGAAATGAATAAATCACGTGCAGGAAAACTGAAATATGAAGGGGTATTTTTGTAAATTGGAGTGTGTCACTCCCTAATCTCACCATGCACCGAGGAATTGTATTTGGAATGAATTTCTCTGATCATCACTCGACATCACCTTCTATCACTCCAAAGAAACATGATAATCACTTGCTAAGCCTTGCTTCCCATTCCACATGATCTTAAACACATGATTCTTCATTTTGACCAGTGAAAACTTTGATTTGAGGTGTGTAGTTAGAAAATTTAGTCACTTATGATTGCTCCATTTTGTTAGGTTTATCTTTTTGCGAAAATTAATTTTACTTGATGTGTTAACGGTTTGTTATGTCCTTGATTGTGGTCTTGGTTTGACCTTGAAGTAAAAGTATGTATTTTGGAAATGATAAATGTGTGTGGTATGAAGTGTAAAATATGCCAATGTGTTGAAATAATTATATATATATATATATATATATATATATATATATATATATATATATATATATATATATATATATATATATATATTTTGTGGATAAGTGTTCTGAACATATGAACGAGGAGTATCAAGTATGAAAAGTTTAAAGGAGGAAATGTCCTATGACATGGTTCGAGAGGAATGTAGTGAAATGTTTCAAGGTGTTATCAGGTATGATGAATGTTGTATTGAATTGAATATTGTGTTTGAATTGTTTGTTTATTTGGGGTTTTGGCTTCTAAGGAGAAGTATAAATTCTTGTTAGTTTAGTGTTATGCATTCATTAGGAATATCTGTTGGGCAAAAGTCACTTTATACTCTACTAGATTTACAAACTCACAGAGTGTCGTAGTCTAAGTGATGAGAGTTGAATGATGTTCTTTTGGTGGGATTAGGGGTGAGACTCCTCATTTGGTAATGCCATAATTAAATTACATTGTCCACAGGAATTTGATTCAAGATTGATTAGACCAAGTGGAGTCCCCCAATTATGGATGGTTATAGAATCGCTAAGCCTAAGTTACAGCCAATAGTACCTAAAATATATAAAAGATGGTTAGGTCATGCGGGTTCTCCATAATAATTATGACCCATTCCCGTAGCCAATTTAGCTCTTAATAGAGGATCATTCAAGTCAGGCTTTTTTGTTATTGGATAGGTGAATTCTTATAGATTCATTCTCCAAAAGAACCAAATATGATAATTTTTCATCATTCGACTCGAGCACTAATCAAATTTTTCAGTTATATCTATAAAATAAACTAGAAAAAAAATGTATGTGTTATCCATACATATATGAAGATTCTAAATAATAAAATAAATTTGATTATATTCTCTTTTCTCAAAACTACAATAAATTTTTCAGTTATATCAATAAAATAAATTAGAAAAAAAAATGTATGTGTTATCCATACATATATGAAGATTCTAAATAATAAAATAAATTTGATTATATTCTCTTTTCTCAAAACTACAATTTTTTATCGGATTAAGTTCTTTTTAAGTAAATTATAGTAAATGTTCGATATATATATATATATATATATATATATATATATATATATATATATATATATATATATATTTATATTTTTTTTTTTTTTTTTTTTTTTTTTTTTTTTTTATTTTTT
>Ga0214544_1006448_pt1 | contig 21634 bp, 10 predicted proteins | sample CNSS3metaG_FD_160074 | JGI IMG/M metagenome (GOLD analysis project Ga0214544, IMG submission 160074) | Root nodule microbial communities from cowpea collected in UCLA plant growth center, Los Angeles, California, USA - CNSS3 | ecosystem: Host-associated > Plants > Roots > Nodule | place: USA...
ATACTCAATAATATAAAAAAAAAAATAATAAAAAAAAAAAAAAAAAAAAAAAAAAAAAAAAAAAAAAAAGAAAAAGAAAAAAAGAAGTAGCTCGAAACACAGTGATTTAATTAAAATGGAAGCAAAATATTTTTGAAATGAATGCTGAAAAGTTGCAAATCACAGATAAGATGGCTGAAATCTAACCCAATCGAAGAAAAGTGAAAGAAAGTAAAGGTCTGTGGCTCTGGAAGCAGGGGACAGTGACACTTTTTAACGCGAAGAAGTGCAGTGTGCAACAAGCCGCTCACACAAACAAAATAATCCGCACAAGTCAACTTGCCGTTGGCGGTGCAGTGCGGTGTTTTGGGTTTTGTTTTGTTAGTTCATCCTCTCAAACAACCACACACTTCTATTTATTTTTTTTACTGTGTTATTCTCTTTTTCCCGTCCTTCACTTCACTCTCATCTTTTCCCTGGCTTTTCCTAACTTCACCTTCTTATGCATTCCATTCTGATTCCGATTCCCACTCGCCTCCGATTCATGCATTTTAACGCTGCTTAAGCACGATTCTTCAGTAGCACACCTTTCTCTCTTCTAGGGTTTCCCTTTATCAATCCCCATGGCTATCAGAGGCGTGGATTTCAAGTGGTTGGGTTCTCTCACTATTGTTGGATTCAATTCCAAGATCGCTTCCGTTGTATTCTGATTCTGATTGAATGTAACTCGTTCCTTGCAGGTACGATGGCTTTTTTCTGTCTATGCTCGCCACCAGTGTGTATCCTTTGACAATTCAGTTTCTCGATTTACCTAATTCAGCTGCTGTTCTGCATTTTCATTCGCCTCATAATTCTTTCTAACTTAAGCTGAATCAGTGTTTTCAGAAATACTAAAAATAAACCGAAATTTATGCTACTCAATTTACGCATTCTGGCACAAACGTTAATTAGATGTGTGTGTATGTATTCTTTAACCTCTCTTCTTCTAGAGTTATTGTCGCAATTAATTGGAAGCGGTATCATTCTTGTACCTATCCGTTGCACATATGGATTGTGGTGAGGTTTCCTTTTATGGTCCCCTGTGTTTTTATTTTTTTCATATGGCTAAGGTTGTTCATAAATGACTCCTTTCCTTTCTTTCATTGGTGTTCAGGTCGACTACACTACTGTGTTTGTTTTCCGGCTCTTGATGTTTGTTGATAACGGGCTTGCTGCGGGAATGGGTTTGTAAGACCTTCCATCCATAAACACTAATGCCACTATTGACTGTTTAATAAAAAACTATAAGCTGTTTTCTACCATCTACATTGGTTGATTGCGTTAATATACTTTTTGAAGTTAGAGTATGATGAATAAGGTTTGGTATTTCATCGTTCTTGTATGTTTCTTTTAGCCTGTCTAATTTAAATTTTGCCATATCTAAGTGTGCAATAACATCACACCATCAAATACCCTTTTATTGGTTGAAATGTATTAAAACTCCCGAAATAATGTTGATTCACTACCTAATTAATGAGTTTCATCGAAAATTTTGTGATTTCCAATAAATTCTAGTTAATAATAAGTAAAGCATTGGAAGCTGTATTGTTACAACCTCGTAACTTAAAATACTTGTACGCATGTTGACTGCTAACTTGCAACGTGTGGATGTTGTCGATGAAATCAATCCATGCAACTAATGTGCTCATGACTATGTAGCATCAACACTGCTTTTTGAGGGTGTAGCCAAGTTTTTCGTGTTTGGCATGTGTTCATACCCAATCACATTCGACGCCAATACCCATCAATGGCAAGTGTTGAACTCACTATTCTGCTGTTGTAGTAAAAACGATGTTTCTTGGCTTTGACATGTTAAAGACGTGGCTGGATACAACTATAACACCTTGCAGACACTTCCATTTGGCATGACATGAAAATGAACACGACTGGTACCAAAATTTGTAACTTCAGTAAAACTAAAACAAGTTTTAACTTTTCAAAATAGTAAAACAGTTTTAGGTAGGTTGAGAAAGCTGAAAAAGCTTCGTGCATAGGCAGAGAACACAAATATCTTGATTTAGGTTATAAATTGATGGATTGATGGTGAAAAACAGTTCAGTGGGTCACCATCTTGTTTTATAATGCTCTTTTGTAAAGAGAGTGTTCAAACTGTATAATGATGTCTCATAGTATTGTTTTGTGAGACTCTCGAACTCGTTATCATAGGGAAATGTCATACATGACAATTTGATTTTCAATTTAGATCTTTCATACATGATGCTCATTTAATTTTTTTGTGTGTATCTCAGTTTTTACTTTAGATATTCTATAAACAAGACTGATATATATATATATATATATATATATATATATATATCTGCAACTTATATTTGTTATTAACTGTGTCTGTGTCATAGGCTCATGTTTCCATTATTGTATGGGTAGCCCTCTGATTTTAACATGAGAAATTTGTTGAGGCAGACTAGTAACTTTCTCGAATCACACTGTGGCCTCAATAGGTGGCATGGCCCAAGTTTAGAAGTTAAAATAGTGCTATGGAGTACAAGGACTTAAAAGTTTATGGGTGGAAAGTATTAATGTCCTGTGGTTTTATGAAAGTTTATTTTCATCTGTCGTGGAAAATGAAGTTTCCTGGGTTTGTTTTCCACTTAATTTCTCGTGCGGTTTTTATTTCAATATATGAGTTTGTTTGGATGAGCTTCTAGCGATTTCTTGAAGAAAAAAAATGATATTGACTTCTACAAAGTTAAAACTAGCTTATAAGTAAGTTAAAATAAAAATTTGGAGAAACTATGAGATAGTTTCTACAATTTGACTTATGCATAAGCTACTTTTAAGTTTTAATTTATGGAAAAGTCAATTTTATTTTTTTCTTATTTTTCTCTTGTAGAAGTCATTATGGAGAAACTCGTTCAACCAAGTCTAACATTCCCAAAAAATTTATTCTCAAGAATATTATGACCAGGAATGATTTTGCTGGGTACATTTAAAAAATACATTTTATTAAACTTAATATTTTAGGAATAGTTTTAACATTCAAAATGATTACAATAAAGAATAAGAGTGGAAATAGAATTTATAGTGAGTTAGCAAATAACATCCCATATTGCTATGCAAGTTATTTAACTTACTCATCCTTCTCCACAGGAGTAAAAATAATGTAAAAGGAGGTATTGTTACTTTCCCATGCATGAACTATACTTGGGAATAAATTTTTAAACTCACAAAAAACATGAAAATATTACATTCCCAAGTTCACATGCCAAATCTAAAATGTTAAACCTTGAAACACAATATTATCAAAAACAAAATTATTTGTGTCATTTGCTTTGATGACTTACTTTGATTTAATAATATTATCTAACTCAATTAAAATGGTTCTGAATTTTTGTGTTCTATCTAAGAAATGAAGTCAACTGATGTTTTAATTCATCAAATTTCGGTTCTAATTCCATCAAATGGTTCCCCTTGTATGTTTCTAGAGATTTTGGGTGGCAGCAGAGATACGCTCGTTTCTGTGGAAGAGTAGTTGTCCTTTCAATCCTTGTGTTGCTTCTCTATCCATTTCTGTGGGGTTGGACTGTAATGGGTACCCTGTGGTTCAGCAGTGCAAAGAACTGTGTATGTTTTTTTCTTGTTTAATCTTTCTTGTACTCTTGTTAACATAACAATCTTGTGATACATAATGCAAATAATTACCTGCAGTTGCCTGAAGATGGTCAAAAATGGGGCTTTCTCATCTGGTTACTTTTTAGTTACTGTGGACTCCTTTGCATCGCTTGCATGTCTCTGGGAAAGGTAGTAGCGTTCTATTGCTACTCTTCTCATTTTATGTTCTGATGGCTTGTTTTTGTGTGCAAAATCTTTTCGTTCTGCTTGTTTTACTGCTACTCTTTTGAGCAGCTCATGAACAAGAAATATCTGAAAAATACTATCTCCTTTATTGTTTTGTGTTTAGGTTAAGTCACTGTTCTCATTGTGGTTTGTTTAACTCTTTTGCAGTGGTTGACACGAAGACAAGCACATCTACTTCGTGCTCAACAGGGTATCCCTGTATCTGAATATGGGGTATGCTTTACCCTTACTCAGCATATGTTACTACGTTAGCTATGTCTGTTGAGGATACTGCTGTTTGGCACCAAATACGAGTGTTTCTACACCAAATAGGAAAAATTTTCCTTGTGTTTTTCCTCTTTGCAAGGAAAAGGAGTTCGGGAATATGTTTAAGTTTACCCTGAATTCGTAGTTGACACTATCAGTTATTTGTTGAGTTTGGAATTGCATGTAATCTGACATACCATTGAAACTAGCTAATCATCTCATGCAATCTTTTATAATAAAAACACTTGAATGTAGGAGTCCATATTGCTTCGTTCTAATTCCAGTAGTGTTTTGATTGTGAACCTTGTCATAATTTCATTATGAAGTTGTGCTAATCTAGCATTTACATATAGGAAACTGCTTACTGATATGTTTGTTTATTTTATTTTGTGCACATTTTCCAGATTATAAATTGAATTGTCCTTTCTTTTACTGTTCGGCTTTATGGTTGATTGTTCTGTTAACTATTCCTGTATATATCAGTGTTCTTATTATCACTGTTACCAAGACAGTCCCTTGCCTCTGGTAACAGAATTTGCATGTGGTTGTAATATTCTCTTCAATTTCATAGGTATTTTTCTTTTTTTTACCCTCCCAAAAATCGTGTATTGGTAGGTGTCGTGAATAGAGATTGAACACTAAGTATGCTCCTCGTCTGTTGTGTGATTCCCAGTTCCCAATAAAATCCTTATCTCACTATTACAAGGTGTCATTTTGCTCAGTTAAAGACAACTTCCAAGATGATCCCTCTTAGCAACTTCCTTCAATGTGCTTGATCTCTCTCCTTATCACAAGAGTAGAAATCATGCGAACTACTCTCCTCACCTGAGCTTCGAATGACCTTTATGTGTGTCCAAACTACCTTAACCGTTTTTGTATTATCTTTTTGTGGCCACACATCCATCTTAACATATTCTCTTTTGCTACCTTTTTTTTTTCACGTCATCTACGCTAGCTAAATTTGCACTGCATTTACTTTGTCTTACTCCCATTTGAAGTATAAATCAATTGTTCTCAAATTTGTCCCTAAAGCTCAAGTTTAAAGTAACTACTTCCCCTTGATTCATCATTCAAAAATTTATCACCGTCATTGCAATATTAATAGTTTCCCTACTTATACTGATGGGCTTTTTATTTCTATTTCTTATTTCAAAGATTTGTATATATTGGGTTGATTGAATGTGAGTTGTAATATCTTAGCAGTCTAAATGTATATTCGTATCTCTTGGATTGTCCATACTTCACAATTATTAGATGGTAAAATTTCTTCTTTCTTTTTGTTAGGTTCTGGTTGACATGATCCGAGTGCCTGATTGGGCATTTGAAGCTGCTGGTCAAGAAACAAGGGGCATGGTACAAGATGCTGCGGCATATCATCCAGGACTTTACCTAACTCCAGCTCAGGTAGTTTCAACTGATGCTATACTCTTGTTAATTTCATATTAGAACGGTCAGTTTGCCACATTTTAGTTAATGGAATATATGGCTTCAATTTTTGAGTATTAGCCTCCTACCATCTCTTTTATGTTTTTAGACAATGTGTTCGTTATTATTGTGTCTATATTGTTAGGAATCCTCTTTCACAGCATGCAAAAATGGGAAATAGAGAAGAAAAGGGAACAGAGTTTGGGAAATCAGTACCCAAGGATGGTACTCTTAGTATTATTGATGAAGAACATACAACACGTACCCAAGGAGCTTATCTCCTTCAACACAGGACAACCTTTCCTATTTACAAAAGAATCAAGAATCCTCCTCCCCCTCTTCTCAGAACAGTATATTTATTCCTTTGCCTAACTGTTCCAACAAACTCCCTATGTGTAATAACAACCAATTCTATTAGACTTCCTCCCTTAATTACATTTAGGAGTTTTCTTTCTTCTCTGATACACTAACAGGGTTATCTCTTAATGATTCTTTTCGTATATATATTGTTAGTTTCACTAATAATTATATTTCTTGTCTGGATTGGGTGCAGAGAGAAGCAGTTGAAGCTTTAATTCAGGAACTCCCAAAGTTCAGGTTAAAGGCTGTTCCTACCGATTGCAGTGAATGTCCCATCTGCTTAGAAGAGTTCTATGTAGGGAATGAGGTATACTTTTTCCTAATCAAGGGAGGCAAGAAGGCCATAGCTTTTACTTCTTGCTATTCATTACTGCAAAATGCTCTCCTTGTATAACCTAATAAATGCTTGGATCCTTACATTTTTAATGAAGTTGAGGTGCAAAGTATATTGTAAAAAACAACTAAAAATTAGTTTCAAACTTACATTAATGCAGGTTAGAGGCTTGCCTTGTGCTCACAATTTTCATGTTGAATGCATTGATGAGTGGCTTAGGCTGAATGTGAAATGTCCTCGGTGTCGTTGTTCAGTATTTCCAAACCTTGATCTTAGTGCACTATCCAATCTCCGTTCAGAGCCTGACCGATCTTCTGCAAGTGTTGTAACAACAACCAGTTATGTGAGAGGCCAACCATCTAGTCAAAGTTACAGGTTAAGATTGCAGGGTCTTCTGCGTCCGGTCCGTGCTGAAATTGCTGGCCCTGTTGGTGACATAGATAATTCCCTGGACAATGCTGAGAACGGTTTTGTATCAATTGTGACTCACAATGCATCATCTGGAGACCACGTCTCTTCTGTCGAATGCGTGCCTGTCACTGTAAGACTTTCCTCTGCACAAAGTTAGGTTTCATTGCTTTTGAATTCCTGTTATATTTCTTACCCCTTCTAGAGAAGGTGAAGAATGCATATTCACATCTGGTCCGTGTTAAAATGGTCCACATTCTAACAAGAAATTCACGTTTGATCCATAAAGAATTGGGTCAGCTTTGTGTCGGGGCGGGCATGGAGTTGTAGGACAAATCAAAATATACGATTTTGCCTAACATAGATTAGAGAAGCAAATGTGTAGTTTTCTTTTACGTTTAGCAATTTGTAAAGAAAAAAGTATATTTTAATGATTTTTCTAACGTACATTTTCTTTTTTTTAATCTGAATATGTTACCAAGTTACAGTGAGAATATTGTGAGATAATTGTTAGTTGTATTTTGTTAACGTATTCTAACTAAAAAACGTGGATGTTTGCTAGCAAACTCCAAAAACAGTTGTTTACGAATACTTGCAGTTTTTAGTTGTAATATGTTAGAAATTGTGACGTGTATGTATTTTAAGAATTTTGAGTCACAAATGTGCCAAAATTCTTTTTTTTTTTTGGAATAAACTTGTCCACTGTTAGAATGACTGTTCATTGAATCGATGAACATTTGTGAATGTGAGACATGCTTTGCATTATGGATAAGCTTCGTTTCCCTTTGAGATCCCAATATCTCGCTGGGGAACTTTTTCTTTCGAGTTTACGGGTGATTTCTTAATGTTTCAAAATTGTGATCCTAAAATATTTGTTGGAGGTGAAATTAGGCTAAACATGGCAAGTCTTTTTTTGTTTTAGCACGAAAGTCTAATTGGCTGTTATGGATTTTGATAGTTATGTGTAGGTAGGTTGGTAGGTATAGTTGTTTTGGACTAAAGTCCAATTTGTAAAGTCAAAATTAAGGTAAAAACCTTCTAATATTTTTGTGTAAATGTGATCATATAAACATGGAATAAAGTTATCATGTTCTATCAAAAGATAAAAATTATTGCTCTTAAGAGACCAGAGATCTCTGGAAACTCCCAAGCAATATCAAATTATTATTATTTTCATTAAAGTCGTTGTTGTAGTAATGCAAAAATTTAACATATTTTGTTGTTGCTTCGGTAAAATCTTTTCTCAGTTGTCAAAGTACTAAAGAGCCACTTTTTCTTTACAGTGTTTTGGCCTTATGGGAAAAGTTCACAGTTATAATAAGATCTCAGACGATCGGAATCACTCATAAGTTCACTTAAATTAATGTATATCAGAGCTTAATTTTATTCCAAAGTCCACCTTGGACACATGATCCTACTCTAGATTCAAACGATCCCCTTCATAACATAAGATAAAGATAAAGATACTTTTATGTTTTGCACAACAATACATGTTCTAAAGGTTAAATCTACATAACTTTTTTTATGAATAATTCTTGATGTAATATTCATAAAAAGAAAATAAAAAATATACGCAAGATAAGATGACTAATTACTGAAATCGATGCACATAAATCATATGATATGATCTAATTAAGTTTGATTAATATATATATATATATATATATATATATATATATATATATATATATTTAATTACTCAGATGACATACTAAGTTTTTATGTTTAAATATATTAATGACATTAACATGTTATGTGTTAATCGGTAGGTTTTTTATTGTTTTTAAACTTTTTTGTAAAATTTTGTTGTTGTCATGTGTAAGGTCCTTTGTATGTCATCTGACATGATATTATCATATGAGAAGACATTGTCACATGTCAATATGGCATATTAGTGTTATTTATTTTAATTTTAATATAACATATAATATATATATATATATATATATATATATATATATATATATTCAATTTAGACCTTAACTATATATCTCAGTTCAATTTAGTCTTTTTTTTATTTTTAAAATAGAATAAGTTCTTCATTTGAGATAAAAATTTTATTTGTATAAATGTTATAATAATATTTTTTTTAAAAATAATATTTTAACATATTATACAAATAAAATTTTTATCATTAAATATTAATATAACATTTATACAAATAATAAATTTAGTCCCAATGAATCAAATGTATTATTTGTATAATGGTATTAATTACTTTATTATTATAAAAACACAGATTTATAATGTTAGTTTTAAATTATGTTTTTTTATAAAAATATTTATACTTAAATAATTTTAATCTTATAAAAAAACAATTAACAAAATACATATTAATAACATATAATAATGTAATATGATAAAAAGTCAATTGTAGTAAAAATATTAATATGACATTTATATAGATAATAAATTTGGTATCAATTTGAAGAGAGACAAATATCATTCTATTTTAAAAAAATAGGATTAAATTAAATAAAAGAGACCTATGTAGAGACAAAATATAAATCATATATATATATATATATATATATATATATATATATATATATGTATATATATATATGTATATTTAGAGGGACTGGGATTGAATCAAATAGATATATATAAGGACTAAATTAAAATCAAGACAATGATACTTGACACGGATACGTGATAGTCACGTGGCATTGACAGTGTCATGAGTCACACTAGGAACCTGACACGCGACAACAAAAAATTTAAAAAAATTAAAAGAAATCACATATTGATATGTGACATGTCGTTAATAATTTTTTAAAATGACATAATTAAGGTACTTTTTAAAAATTAGGACGCAATTAATATTCTTTTCAAAAGTTATGACGTAATTAAAACTTTTTTAGAAATGATGATTACATTGAAACATTCTAACAAAAGTGAGAAATAAATGAGAATTAAGAGAGATATAAAATAATATATATATATATATATATATATATATATATATATATTTATTTATTTATTTATATATATATGAATATGTTGCATTGTTTTTTCAAAAGATCAAGTTAATTAAAATATATCAAATGATATGAGTATTTTGTGATTTTTTTAATGTAGTTAATAATTTATTATCGTCAATTGACATGATAAAAATAAATAGATTATGAATATTTTATTCGTATTTTAAAAATTCTATCTACTTTTTGTGTCATCTCTGAAATTTCCATGATGTATTATTTATTTTAAAGCTTAAATATATTTTTCGTCCTCATTTTCGTAGTGTTTGTTGTGGATGGTCATCATTTTGACAGAATGTTTAAAATGGTCATCGTTTTTACCGAATGTTTAAAATGATTCTCATTTTCGCAATTCGTGTTTTACTTAGTCCTTTTCTGTGACGTCGTTTAAATAAGTAACGAAACACTGTACATGTGGCACTGTTTGCATTACGTTGCATTGTACTGTACAAGTGTGGTAATTTAGAAACTATGTAGAACATCATAACAATCCAAGCACAAACAAACCCCAAAATAGAATTACGAAAACCCTAACCCACGAGCAAACACAACCCAGAAAACCCTAAACCGCTTACCTCATTGATGATGATTAACTAGAAAATTGAAATGAAGAGCGCGACTGCAATCCAACGATGAAATGACAAGTATTAGCTGCTTCATCTGCAATTCCGAGCTCAAGAAAGACGAAGATGAAGAAATCGCTTACAACGATGAATAAGCGACTACAATCCAACTTAAGTCCTAATTGCAAAATTTCCCCCAAATTGAAAAGTTAATCTAATTAGCCATTCATAACACACTCCAATGCAACTAATACAAACAATGTTACTTGTATAATGCTCCGTTACTGATTTAAACGGCGTCACAGACAAAGACCACATAAAACACGAATTACGGAAATGAGGATCATTTTAAACATTCTGTCAAAATGAGGATCATCCACAACAAACACTACAAAAACGAGGACGAAAAAGATATTTAATCCTTATTTTAAAAACTTCACACATGTAACCCTTAATATAAACTTTTTTAATAATTACACTTACTGAGACACTCCTTTGGTACATGGTGGTGATTCTTTTCTCAGCATAGAGAGGAAATAATAGTGAAAGGTATGTGTTTGATCTTATGCTCTGTGATAAAGGAAAGAATATGATATTTATATGTAAGGTGGCATGATGTGGTGGGTGAAAGATGCCTTTCATGGTCATTGGAAGTAGATTCTGTGATGAACCTCTACGTGCTTTTGGCGGTTGGGCGAAGTGATAAAAGGTGTTTTGAGATGAGTAAGACAATTTTCATGTCAATGGATTTAAGTTTCCATAGCAGTTTTGTCTAAATCATTGTCATCAAGACGCGTGGGAGAACATTGCCAATAAACGTTTGGTTGAAGTGTGTAAAGGAATCTGTGCCTTTTCCACACTCAAGATAGCTCACTCTACAAAGAAATGCCATCTTTTTTCTCTTTTACACAAGTTGTAGCTATATGGATTGGACCCACTTAGATTTCATCCTTTTGTTTTCCTTTCTTATTATCATGTAAACTTCAATTAGAGTGAACTTATTTTTATGCTAACTGTTAAACCTCGCTATCGTAAAGTTCATTGAGGGAATACTGAAAAAGAAAGGTTTTTATTATTGAGGTGATGGAACCTTTTTTAGATGAGAAGCGCTGATGTCGTCATTATTGTGGTGGGACACTTCTTGTTTTCAATCGTAAAAGTAAAAAATGTTTTTATATTTTAAAAACATTATTACTTACCAAAAATTAAATAAAGTATATATTATTTTCGTACATATATTTTACGAAAATAATGCAAAACTTTCTTCAACAAACTGAATATAGAATTTTTTATATATAACAGTTTAAAAATGAAGTATGATATCTGTATATACTATTAATGAAATAAACAAATAGTTTAGTTTAAAGATAAAATATAGTTATTAAAAATAATTAAATACAAAAAACATATTAAATTCGCATAATTATTATACATCTGCATTATTTAGCTCAACATATCTTGAACCGAAAACATTATTTTTCTTTCACGTGTAAGGAAATTGTCTTCCTAAAACAATAATATAAAATATAAACCTTACCCATTACATTTACCTAAAAAAATATACATGTCATTCATTAGAAAGAACAAATAAATACGAAAAGAGGAAACAACGATGTTCCATAAGTCAAGTAAGCTGGAACTGCCAAGTAACCGGAAGTGCAGGTACGAATAAAACCTGAAATTTCAATTAAACAGAGCTGAGCCTTTATCTCGTACAGAACCCACACTTTATCCTCTCTGCACTCCAAGAATAAAAACACATAGCAGGCCGTACGATGATCCTACGTGGCGAGATCTCAATGCTTAAAGAAAACGCGAAGCAAATTTTGAAGAATCGAACCCACGTGGCAGGGTCCCACAGAAAACCCCGAAGCGAAAAAAATGCCTAGTTCCCCAGTTTGTTTTTTCACTTTCTTTCCACTTTCTCCCACCCAAACACTCTTCTTCTTTATTCCCATTTTTTTTCCTCTTTAAATTCCGCCACCACCGTTTTCACCAACGCCGTGCCCTCTATGAAGAACTCCGACCCCTCCGCCCACTTCGAATCGCCTCACTCCCCTCTCCGCTTCCGATCCTCCCCGCTCTCCGACAACGGCGACCCCTTCCACTCTCCCGAAAACTCGCCGATAAATGACCACCGAGACAACTCCAGGGCCATCGTCATCGTCGAGACTTCCACGCAGTTCGCCCAGACAGCGCCCCCCGCCACCGAGTCCGAGCACCGCAACCCACCGCCCAATGAGCTGCCGGAGGTTGTGGTCACCCGCCCCGCGCGCCCGGAGCCTCGCTCGCCAGCGGCCCCCCGCGGGCGTGCAAGAGCGGCGCCGCCCCCTTCCCTTGCAGTGCCGAAAAGAGAGGTCATGCTGAAAAAGGTGGCGTTAGGGTTCCGGTTGAGCGAGGTGGTTTTGTGTCTGATTTCGTTTTCGGTTATGGCCGCGGACAAGACCCGTGGTTGGAGCGGCGACTCTTTTGATCGCTACAAGGAATACAGGTTTAAAGTTTTTTTTTTTTTATTCCTTCGTTGTTTCAACTTGGTTTTTCTTTTATTTATTTTTCTGTTATTTGGGTCAACGCATTATCAATTGTCATAAATAATTTCGTGAAACCTTTATTAAATATGTATGGTTACTTACTTCAGGTCACTTTATCGAAATTGGGAACTTGGTTTTTAATGGATTGTAAAGTGTGGTGGTTGATATGGTGGCAGGTATTGTTTATCGATGAATGTTATCGCGTTTGTATACGCAGCGTTTCAAACCTGTGATCTGGCATATCAAGTAGTGGCAGGGAGAAGCATAATCAGTCACCACCTGCGTTACCACTTTGATTTCTTCATGGATCAGGCAAGTCTCAAAATGGATCAATTTATGATTTTGGCTTGAAATTCTTTGTTGAATGTTGGTGACAATAAAATGTGTTGTGATGGGCACAGGTTCTGGCGTATCTTCTGATATCGTCTGCATCTTCTGCAGCCACACGCGTTGATGACTGGCAATCGAATTGGGGAAAAGACGACTTCACTGAGATGGCTAGTGCTTCAATTGCGTTGGCCTTTCTTGCTTTCTTTGCCTTTGCTATTAGCTCCTTAATCTCTGGCTACAACCTCTGCACTCTTTTCTCCTAACATTTTTACCTCCTATAACCTGTCTTTCCATACATACACACACAACTACACTTTTTTTTTTCTCTTCTCTTCCTTTGTTCTTATTGCTGCGGAGGAATGCATCCAAGAGTGTTGGTGCTGGTGCTAGTGAATTGTTTTACTGTACAGGCAGACTTGTATACATATAATTGCTGGATATGTTCGGAATGATGATGGCGGACAATTTTTGTTCAATTTAAAATGCAATTAAACGCTTGCGTACAGGTTGCTTTTGTTATTAAGTAAACGAGGTCAAAATTTAATTGGTACGAGTATGCTATTACTTTTTAGGGATTCGATTTTTTAGGAGAAGGAAGAAAGAAAAAGAACACCAAGGGTTCTGTTTGGTATTGAATTTGGAAGTAGAATGTCAGGAATCACTGTAAATTGTTCTCCCTCTGCTCCCGTGTGAAGGTTTCTTAAACATCGACTTGCCGATTGCTGCATCGTTTGCGTTTATCAACTTCTGCTTAAACAACATTATTGTCTCTAGAACCATCATCCTCAGCAAACACATGAATCGTGGATGTCCCAGAAACCGCATTTTCATTTCCATTTTTCAAATTCAACCCTTCAAACCTTTGAATACATGCTGAATATTGCTGGGGCATAAGAAGAGATGTTTCTGTGATACGTCAAATTTCAAACCATGTTCCCAAAGATAGTTGTATTCTTTAAGTAACAAGTTGAATTTTCGAGTAATCGATGCTAGAAAAAAAATAGAAGTTCATTGTTATGGGTTAAAAGGATTGCAAGTTAATCCGCGGTAAAATGAGGACATTTATTTTTTCCTTGTGTGGAAGCTACGGAATATTTTTATTTTAATTCGAGGATGTAATTGCTAGGTATTCAGTTTACTTGTACCACACATAAAATTATTTTTTCTAATATTATAAATGTAAAATGTATATTAATATATTAATTTTAGGATTAAATATGTTTTTAATTTTCAAATATTTTAAAAAATTTCTGTTTCGTGCCTAGAGTATATACTTATTTTATCCCTAATGTAAAATATTTTTTCCAGAAAACGACACATGTATTTTATAACAGAGTTTAATATGGTCTCTCTACATGTTGTCTGCTAGAGAGAATGTTATACACAAATTTTTTAAAGTACTAGAATCTTTGCTGAAAAAAAGAAGATATTACATGTTTTTCATCAAGTTAGGAAACGAAACAATTATATAATTCAATTTAAAAAAATATATAATTTTAAATAAAAATTCTTTGGGGAACGAAAAATATATTTAATTCTTAATTTTATCATAATTAATCTCTAAAGAATTTGATTTCCTACCTCTTTTGGGAGTTTTTTTTTCTAATCATGTTTTCTATATGCAAAAATTATACTTGGATTTTGTTTAAGGAATTATAATCTAATAGGTGGATAATAGCACTTTTACATCAATATACATAAGGGTTAAACAATAATATTTAAATTTAAAAATATTAAATGAAAAAGATAAAAAAAAAACTGGAATCTATTTTATTAGGGATGACAACACTGAAGTTTCATTATCTCATACTCATCTTCATAAAAAAAGAAGAATGATATTTTGATCTATTTTTTTGACCCACTTTTAACCTACCACTCCAATCACCCTTACATCATCACATTACACCATTAAAAAAAATTAAAATAAACAATTGAATGGTAATTAGAGTGATAAGTTAAAAATTGGTCCAAAAGAAAATTAAAGTTATCATTATCATAAAAAAAAATCATTTTCATAACCAAACCCAATGATTTTCCGTTTTCTCCCTGTTTCACAATTAATTAATTATTTTTTATTAAATAAAAAGAAAAAGGGTAAAGGAAGCATATTACTATTATTATTATTATTAAATATTCAACATTAAAACAATGGTTGTTTCTTCAATACATAATATTTAGAAAAATTTTAATTGTATACATTTTAAATTAGAATACCAAATAAAATTTTATGATAACAAAAATATTTATTAAATTTACAATCCTTAAGCAAACATAATTGATAAAATTTAAAAATATTTTTTAAAAAAATATAAAAGGAAAATCAATGTCCAAATTTAAAAATATTTTAAATGACCCTTACTTTACTTTTTTTATAATTATAATGAAATATCTTTCTTTATACACTAATAAAATTTATAATACATTACTTGATTAAAATCACACAAAGAACAAAGATTAAATTAATAAAAATATAAATTTAAAATTTTAACATAGATCATTCATCTTTTCAACTTCAATATTAGATAGTGATAAAAACGATTCATGACAATTATATTAAATTATTATATTATAGTAAATAAAACTTATTTATACAATTATACTGATAAAATTACACGTATAATAATAAGTTAGAAAATAAAAATAATGATATAAAAAATATTAAAATAACATTTTACATGATAAAAATAAAGAAAAAATAAAAATATTAAAATAATATTTTACATGATAAAAATAAAGAAAAAATAAAAATATTAAAAAAATGATCAAATGTGTGTCACATAAACAATTTGAGGAAAGATAAATAACAAAATTTTTTTTAATGAAATAAAAGAGTTCTTCAAATGAAACAAACATCAATGGTAATAAAATAAAAAAGATAATTTTTTTATATTACACCTATAGATGAAAGGTTAATGCTATTGAACACTTAAATTGAGAGTGTCAAATATTCTTATGTGAAAATAAAATATACAATAAATAAAAATATTAAAAAAGGTACAAATATTCAAATGTGAGATATAAAAATACTTAGTTAACATACATAATTTGAACATAATTGCATAAAAATTGTGATAAGATGAATCTTGAAGATGCGAATGAATTTCATGATGACAAGCCAAATAACTATAAAAAATAGAAAGTGTGTAGTGTGTGTGTACACATAAGATTATTTAGTGGATTATGAGTATTTTAATAATTAAAACGAAAACGAGAACATGGCGGGATTGAGTATTATGTTAAGATGAATATTATTGCAGATATGAGGACGGAAACATGACAAATATATAAATTCATATATTCATATCCAATTGAAAAAGTCGGATATTTTTCATACTCATACCCAATTAAAAAAGGTTGGGTATTTCCTATACCATACTTATACCGAGTCAATATAGAAATTATCTGTCAAAACAAGAACGATACCCAAAGGCGATTTTATTCTTAATCCTACAAATTTACATTTCCATTATGAAATTTCACATGCACCTTCTGCGAGTTTGCTTTTCAATCACATTAAACTCCAAAATTAAAAGAAGTTGTCTTTACCCAATCTGTCCCTAAGTTTTCAATTGTTTCAGAGAAATTACTATAATGGGAAATGTAATTGCTTATGCCCTCTGAAAAAGTTGATTGGATATCATTTGATTAACAACCGATAGTTTTTATAAAGCTAAAATATTTTTAACAAAAGTTAATTTTTATATTTTTATAAAAAAAGTAAAAAATAATAAAAAATGTCAGACGAGTCTAAAAATGTGATGTGAAAATATCATTGTTGTTATGATATTTGCACTTTGTTGTTTTATCTCCTCACTCCACACATTTGTTTACTTTTTACAAAAGTTACCTTTAAGTTGTGTTCTCTTAAAGACTCTGTGCACTTTCAATAATGGATTCTTTAGTGGATGGAAGGATGGTGATTTTCTTTGTTTATTTGCGCTGATTTGTCAAGGTTTGAAAGAGTGAATTTAAGGGATTGAGGGTATGATGAATCATTTCCCAAATGCAGAGATTGGAGGGTATTTACAGTTCATAAAATCTATTTTACTTAAATGCCATGTTATCATTTGAAATTATATTGGAGTTATGTGTAAAGAGCATGAAACAAAGAAAAAAAATGCAAAAATGAAAAGAGGATCAGTAGAAAGGAGTTTAATAATAATAATTATAATAAATAAATAATAAAAAAAAATACTTATATTAATAATAAAATTAAATAATATAATAATATAACAATAATATAAACTCATACAAATACTAATTACATGAAGGGTAATATAGTAATTTATCTTTTATATCTATTAAAACATTTTTTTATCTATCACATCAATCAAATTACTTACAAACTTTACTCTTAAATTCACTTACAATCATCACTAAGGGTGTGTTCTTTTGAAGAGATGAATTTGAGGGAGAGTGTGAGGATGAATTTGAGTGAATTTGAGTTGATAATTTGTTGTGTTTCTTTGATAGGATTTGAGGGTGAATGTGAGTGGATTTTAGAATAAAATTTGTGAGAGTTTGTGAGTGATTTGATTGATATATTAAATAAAAAATAAGTTTAATAAAGTAAAAATATAAAATTACTATTTTACCCTTGTAGTTAAAATTAATACATTATTATTATTTAATATTATTAATATTATTTAATATCATTATAATTATTTATTATTATCATTATTTATTATAATAATTATCTACTGCATCTCACTATTTGCTTTGCATCATTTCATCACAGAAAAAGAAAAAAAAATTAAATACGTGAGTCCTATAAGTGCACGTGAGGAGGATATAATGGTAAAAGCACTCATCATCCACTCAAATCTGCACACTATCAAGAAGATAATAAATTCATCTTATCCTTCAAATCAACTATTTTCCTTTCCTACAAATCAGCAGATAGGAACATGAATTAAACCTAAAATCCGTCTCACCAAACTTCTCTCTACAATACTATCTTCTCATAGGAACACAGGGTACATCCCTTAAAAAAAAAACAACACACAATTCACTATCATATCCACTCAAATCCATTAACTCTCTCTCCCTCAAATCCATCTCTTTAAGTGAACAGACCTCAAGGGGTAGATTTGAGAGAGAATGTGAAGATGAATTTATGTGGATAAATATGTGGGTTTTTGTGTGGATTTAGAAGGTAAAGTGAACGAATATAAAAATGAATTTTATGAAAGTTAGTGAATGATATGAGTGATATGATAGATATAATAAGAAGTTATAGTATATAAAATTTAAAATTCAAAATTACTAAAATACCCTTATAAATATATGAAGTAATTTTAAAATTAGTTAAAATATTAAATTTTAAAAACTATTTGATAAATTTTTAAAAAATAATAAAAAATTAAATTATATTAAAATAGTATGATTATTTTTATAATAATTACCGTTATCTAAAATTATTATTAATTATTATATAGATTAATTTTATTATTTATTATTATATCTAATTACTATATATATATTATTTATTATCATTATATACATATAATAATAATAATAGTTATTATTATTATTATTATTATATATATATATATATATATATATATTTTTTTTTTTTTTTAAAGAAAAAAAAAAAGTGGATTATCACCAATATTTGAAACACCATAGATAAAAGAAAATCATAGAAAAGATGAGGTTAAAATTGTAAAAGCATTATTTATTACTGCAAATCTTCACAGTTAATGAGGGATAAATTTTGTATATTGTCTCACAAATTCATTCCTTCATTTTCTCTTAAATTTTGACAAAATTCACTATTCATCCGCACAAGTCAATAAATTTGAAGGATTCCCTTAAACGAACACCGGGTAAATGAACAAAAATTTGAAAATGAAAAGAAAAAATAATAAAATTATTGAGTAGTTGAAAAAAATTAATTAAATGAAAAACTTGGGATGAAATGGTTGTTAAAAATTTAAGTATGAGTGGTAAGTTTTATATTAAGTAAAAATAACAAAAAATAATGGTATATAAGAAAAACAAGAATCATAGATATTAAGTTTTAAAATTTCATGTTAAAAGTAATATCCATTATTTAGTTTGGTCTACTTAGATAAAAATAAATATATCCTTTTGTGATAAAATCCAACTGAAATTAGTATCAAAATAGGGTGAGATAAAATGGTAAGACCGAACCAAGTTAATATAAATAAATATAAAATTGACGGAATTACGAATGTCAAAAAAATTCGTACACGCAAGTATTTACGGATAAAATCTGCAATGGGTAGAAAATGGATATTGTAAATATATATCCGCGGATAATGGGTACGGGTATTTTTAATACTCGCATGTTAATGGAGTGAGTACAAGTATCATAGTATTTGTACTCGTAGATACTCGTACCCGCTATACTCTAATTTAAATTAAAAAATGATTAAAATATTAACATATTTATTTTGAATGAGTTATTTTTTTATCAATTAGTTTTGAAAAAATTTCATTTTTTTTAAACTGTCATTCAACATTAATGAGTTATTTAAACTTTCTTCAAAATTTATGACTGTTATGTATTGTATTTTATTTGAATTTACGATTAAAATATATTGTTAAATGTTTATTTTTATTTTTTTGTAAATATCTGCGGTACCTATAAATATTAAAAAATTATGCAGGTACCCATATAATGAATACTCGACGAATATGAATACGGGTACAAAACAAATATTTATCCAACGGGTAGCGGGTATGGTACATGAAAGCTATTTTTCATATCTTACCCATTGACATTCTTAGATGAAAAACCGTCCCATTGAGTCCCTAGACATACATGTTCGAGGTGAAACCCAACTCATACTAATGAAGAAACTCTTAAAAATTCCATATATAAATATAATTGAAATTCTCACATTATATACTCACAAACATTAAACCATAATCAAACTCCATTGTCTACCGTGGTAAAAAAATTCCAACCAAGATAAAACCAAACCCTGAATATCAGGGCCCAGATTTTCCCCACTTTGTGAGTAATGATCCAATAAGATATCACAAGAAAGGGTTTGTCCTGTCTGATGAAATAATATGAATTTGGGCCCATGGAACCCAATTAAAATAATAATAAAAAAACAAGTTTGAGCCCAGTTAAATGAGAAAAACATAAGAATTTGGATAAACGTTATTATTACTCGTGTTCCGATCCAACAACCACACGTTGTGCTTTCTTTGCAATTGCATAATATGTCGGAACCTTGGGGGATTTTGCACTTCCTCAGACAGATGAATCCACGTGCCACGAATCCATAAAATGTAGTAATATAATAAGTGCTTTCATGTCAGGACATCATCATCAATAATTAGGTATAATTCAATAATTTATTCATTAACAATCCCAACTCAAAAACCAAACATGTCATATCATCTTTTTTGCACACCATTCATCAAATTCATTTTAAAAGAAATACGTTTGGGAGTTCTAAGTAAAATCCAGACACATTGAGAAGCTTTAAGATATAAGAAAAGGAAACTCACATGCAAAAGCAAATATGATCGTATCGTCGGTATAGATTCATGATTTAGGTATATTTATTTGTTAGCTTTTTAGAGTTATTTTTGTCTGTATATATAATATACTTTTTATAATATTTTATATATATTCAATTATATACAATTTATTTTTCCACAACGTAGACCTTTAAACATGATATAAGTGAGCTAAGATTCCCTCATTTTTTTATTCAAATTTTAATATTTATTTTAAATTATTTATATTAAATTTTTAATTTTCTTTTAAAACTTCATGCATAGTTTTTTTCTTTGTTTCTTTCTTTCTTACGCATCTCCACTTTTTTCTTCTCTTTCCCTTTTTATTTTAATTTTTATCCTTAATTTCGTATCATTTTCAAAATAAAATTACATTAGGATGAAATTAAAAAGTTAAGAAACATTTTGAACTGATGACTTTTTATTAATAAATTCATTTTTTATTTTTTCTAAAGCAATATATTTTTTTTATGTAATAAATTTGTCTATTGTGTATTATATGTATCACTTAAAGGTGATAAATTTATCTTTTTCTTTTTAAATGGATGAGTAATAATAAGTTTATATCAGAAAGATTATAATAAAGAGTAAAAGAATTGATTCTTTCTTTTTCAAGAGAAAAACTTGTGATAGAGATGAAAAAAATGCATTAATGTCAATTAATCCTTACAAATTTCATGTGAATCCAATAACTAAATATAATAAAAAATAACTTTCTAAAATTTTTATAGTTATATATAATAAATTTAATATATATATATATATATATATATATATATATATATATATATATATATATATATAATGGCGGAGCTTTATTGGAGCAGGGGTGGGCCATGGCCCCCCTTAATTTTTTAATTTTGTTTATATTATATATATAATTTTTTTTTATTTTATTTTTTAAAATTTTTAAATTATATGTACTATATAGTGAAATAGAAGTTTAATTTAGTATTTTTTATTTATTTTAAATATAACATTTAATATTAATAATTAATAAAATATAAAATGAAATGTAATAAAGAATAAAAATATTTATTAACATTTTTTTTATTTTTTCATTGTATTTTTAAGTTTTTCACAACTTATTATGATCTCACACTCTCACACTCTCACATC
>Ga0214544_1006449_pt1 | contig 21632 bp, 35 predicted proteins | sample CNSS3metaG_FD_160074 | JGI IMG/M metagenome (GOLD analysis project Ga0214544, IMG submission 160074) | Root nodule microbial communities from cowpea collected in UCLA plant growth center, Los Angeles, California, USA - CNSS3 | ecosystem: Host-associated > Plants > Roots > Nodule | place: USA...
ACAAAACTGCCCGGATCGCTTGGGCGATCATGGCCAATGGTGAAGAGTACCGCGCGCGAGCATAAGTCGAGCACGGTTCCGTTTGCGAGGGCAAAAACAGAGTGATGGCAACCGGTCGGACCGGGGTCGGCTAAGCCCGTTGGACCTATCGAGCTTCAGAGCTCGTCAACGTAATTGGGCGCCGATCCGCGGATCTCATCAAGGCTCGTGGCATCGCCATAAAGCCGGATAGATAGCTGCAAACGACCGCTAGCCCGAACAAAGCAAATGGCCTTGCAAAGCGGGGACCGTCCATAGATAGGTCCAGATGCGCCCGGTCACGCACTTACCTTCGCCAGGATGCGGATGGTGGTGTCGTCGCCGTGCAGACGCTCGGCAGCGAGCACATGACGCTCGATCAGGTGGAAGAGCGGCGTGACGGCGAAGGTCCCGTGGCCAACCTGATCGGCCAGCGTCGACAACGGCAAGTCGATCCCCTCGCACTTGAAGCGCGTTGAGCGGGATATGCATGCCGAACTTGTCGAACAGGATCGTCGCCAGCAATTGCGGACCGATGAAGCCGCGCGGCGTGGCATGGAACGGCGCCGGCGGCTGGCTGATCTTCTCGCAATCGCGGCAGGTGAACTTTTCCCGCACCGTCTCGATGACCTTGAAGCGACGCGGGATCTCCTCCAGCGTCTTGGTCACATCCTCGCCGATCTTCGCCAGCCGCGATCCGCCGCAGCAGGCGCAGTCGTCGGAGCCTCGATAACGACGCGCTCGTGTTCGATGTCGTCCGGCCAGGGCTTGCGTACCGGTCGCTTGCGCGTGAAGGCGCGGACTTTCTGCGCCTTCGCCGCCGCGGCCTGCGCGGCAAGCTCATCCTCGCTCGCCGTGGTGACGAGTTCTTCGAGCTCCAATTCCAGCTGCTCGATCTGCCGCGCCGTGCGCTCGGAGCGCTGCCCTTGCAGTTCGCGTTTGACCTTCTCGATCCGCAGCTCGAGATGCGCGATCAGCACCTCGTTGTCCGACAGCTCCGCCCGTGCGTTGGTGGCATCCGCGACGGCCACATCGCGTTCAGCCTGCAACGCCTCACGCTCGGCCAGCAGCGCCATGCTCCGAAGGAAGATCGTCCGGCTTCGATATCATGAAGCCATTAAATCAGATCAGGATGCAGATTCAATCGAAAAAAGTCTATCCAACTCGCGTTGGACGCCGTGTTTCTTGAGGGTTGCGCCAGTCGATTCCAGATAAGAGATAACTCAACTGCGCCGGAGAGATCGTCACTGCTTCGCCCGCAACCGAAGGCCAGATGAATCTTCCTCTCTCAAGTCTTTTTGTAAACAGGCATGCCCCTTGGCCATCATGCCAAATTACCTTCAAAAGATCGCCGCGTTTTCCCCTGAAGCAGAAAAGACCACCGCCCATGGGGTTGTGCTTGAGCACTTCCTGCACGCGGAGAGCCAGGCTCGGAAAGCCGCACCGCATCTCCGTGTAGCCCGTGGCAATCCAGACCCTGACGCCGCTCGGAATCGGGATCATCGCCGCCTCAGAAGCTCAAGGACGCGCTGCAGCGCTTCACCGTCTACGTCCCCGTCAACCCGAACGCGACAGCCTCCGCCAAGTTCGATCTCGATGATTCCAGTCCTTGCACGCTGCGCAGGCGGCGAAGACGCCGGTTGCGGCGCGCTGATCGATATCGGAGCCGGCGCCGGAGTGATTTCGACAGGAACGAGAACTGGCACGGCGTCACCGTCCAGGCGGCCCTGGCGCGCCTGCCGACGCCAAGTGAACAGCAGGCTCGGAGCCACCCCATGCCGGCGTGCGATCCCGCAGACCGTCTCACCAGCTTGCAAGGTCTCCTCAACAAGTCGGATCTTCTCGTCGTAACTCCATCGGCGCCGACGCTCGGCGCCCAATACCTTCACCTGCATTAGCGGCATGACCTTAAGGCTAGACTTAAGGTCACATCCTCAGAAAGACGCCCGAACTTCACAAGACGGCCGCCGCCGGAGGGATACCTAGGAGGGCGACGATGCTAGTTCGCAACTACTACCACCGCCAAGATTGCAGCCGCGAGTGGAGCGACGTGTGGTCCGCACAATGTGACGATGACTGTCCGTACTGCGGCGCTCGTCACATGACGCCCTACAGGAGCGAGGACGCGGAGGAGTGCGATGATGAATAGTATCGCCCTTCTCAACGATGCCTTCCGGCGCACGTTCTGTGGCGGCAAGGTGATGATGACAGTCGGAGTCGCAGAGTTACCGGATTGCGTAAAGGCCGAGGCGCTTCGTCAGGTCGCGGATTTCTCCGGATTCACTCAGGAGAACGACCCCTTTGGGGAGCACGACTTCGGAAGCTTCGACTTGGTTGGTCGGAAGTTCTTCTGGAAGATCGACTACTACGACAAGGAGTGCGAATTCGGCTCCGGTGACCCGACTGATCCCGAAAAAACGACACGGGTCCTCACTCTCATGCTGGCACAAGAGTATTGAGCGTGAGCCATTGATTCCTACCTGCGGCGGACGGTTCGGAAGGCAGACATGTTCGGGCGAACGTCAATTATCAGAGATTGATCGGAACGAACGGGAGGTCAACTGCTCGAAGCTTTCCTTCAAAAGGACCGACGCCTCGCAACGACTGCTCTTTCTTGCCGCGCTATATGCGGGGCACTTTTTGCTTCTCTTTTGCTCGACCCGCGGTCGGGCCTTCTAGTCACTGACATGGCCGTGCATTTGGTTTCTACCGCCGGGATCAGAACCCGTACTTCTGCTTGCGAAATTCGAAGGCTTCCTGACCGCCCTCCAGAAGGTCTTTGATCGTTTCCTTAATTGCGGGAGTGTCGATCGAACCGCATAAATCATTAGGGATCGTCGCATGCTCGAGCCCACTCTCCACGACCGGCGTAAGCCCAGCAATCTGTTCTGCGTCGCCGAGCACGGGAATGTTGGCATTGTGGGTCGAGAATATGAACTGCCGTTTCTTCTTCTCATCCCGCATCGTCGGAACGATGCAATCTGCAATAACCGGTTGTCAAGATCGTCCTCCGGCTGGTCGACGATCAACGGCGCATCGGATTTCAAGCAGGAGGAGCAGGAGCACGGCCGTCGCTTTCTGGCCGGCCGAGAGCTGAGTAAGTTCTTTCCAAGTTTGGGCCTTCTCATTGCCGACGTTCAGTTCCAGATCAGCTTCGGCCGGCACTTCGCACTCCTCAATTTCCAGAGCGAGCGCAGGACCTCCACGCGCCATCCGCTCTGCGGCGCTCTGTGAGAAGCCATACTTGCTCACCAGCGCGGCGGCTCCTTCGGCAATTGCCGATCCGAGATCGGTCAGACTCAAATCGTCCTGTGCACGCAGCCGCTCAAGAGGTTGAGTGAAATTCGCCCGAACAATGTTTGCGAATCGCCGTCTCCAACTGGTCGAGCGTCGCGCTTGGCTGCACGCTCACGCGATCCTTCAGCCGTTTCGAAACCTTGCGGGCTGCTTTCTGAAGTTCGCGGTAGCCCTCCGCCTTCGCAGCATCCCATTTGGCGAGCAACTCGCGCCTAGCCTTTTGTAGCCCCGTCAGCGTCTTCTTGCGCGTCCTAAGCTCGGCTTCCTTGGGCTTGAGGCGCTCGACCTGGTTCTTGTATTGAACGTACTTGTCGGCGTCGTGTCCCTCCGCCTTCAGTTGTTTGAGCGTCTTCTGATAGAGCTCGTTGGCTGCCGTTTGCTTCGGCGTCCATTCAGCCTTGATCGCCTCAACGGCCTTGGTTGCCTCCTTTGCGGCGGCCTCGATGGCTTTCCCGGCGGCACCAATCTTCTGAAGTAGTTCTTTCTGGACCTTATCGAGCTTCGCGACGATTGCGCCGTTGGGAAGCTCCTTGGCATTTTCCCCAACGATCGGTCCCTCGACCGTCCCATGGCGGTTGGTGCGTGCGCCTAGTTGTGTAGACCGCAAAGCGTTCAATGCTTGTGAGGGTCCCGTTTTGTCGACTTGGATCTGCATTCCAGCCGTGTTTGCTCTTGGTCTTGCGAAGGCGAGCAACCGTCTACGAAGATCAGCCGGAAGGCTGAAGGTTGTACCAGCGCTTAAACGGAGCGCTTCTAGTCTCATATAGCGGCGGCCTCGTCCAGCGGATTTGCCCCCCCAACTGATAACGCGGTTGCTGTCTGCGCGAATCGTCGCTCGCACGCTAGCCTCTCTGGCAGGCGAGACAGAAGCCGACGCCGCAACACAACCAGAGCACACGCCGTTCAGTCATATCTTTCCCACACAAGGGTCCCGGATTGTATCCCCGAAAAGACCAACAGGCGCCTACCAGGATTGGTCGGCCCATGAACCACTCCCCGTCCCTGCCTCCTATGTATCCGTTGCTGAGTTGGAAGCTGTGAAAAACTCAACCGTCATTGAAGAAGTTGAAACACATTGGTGACACCTCAGAAGCGAGCTTTTGAGCGACAATTGGCGGCATGGTTATCAACCTTACACGACAAATCCATCCGCCCGCAGCAGATGGGCCAGCTTCTTTTTTCCAAGGCGGTGGTGTTTCGTGCGGAGGGTGATGATGCGCTCGAGGAGACCGCTTGGGTATGCCCGCTGACGCTTCTTCGCCGGGGCCGCACTCTTTGGATCAGAGCATCTAGGCGACCGTGCGCCTCGGCGACCGCCTGCTTCCACCGGAAGAGCGTTGGTCTTGAGACATCGAACGCGTCCTTTGTCGCCGCTATTCCGTGCGTCTTCCAAAAGTCCAACGCTTTCGCCCGCCTGCGCACTTCAGTCTCATTTCTCATATGCAGGAAGCGTATCGTGCGCTCCCACATGAACAACCACCCCTTCGTCCCTCTGAATACGTTGAAAATCCGCATGGCTCCTTACTTCTATGGAGTCTCAAATGTTTCTGAACTTATGCAGTTGTCGCGGTTCTTTGAGAATTAGCGGGGTGGCAGATTAGGTAGCTCGCAGCACTAGATGCAAGGACGCCGGCGACTCGGTGCCAGGTTTAGTCCCGCGTCATGCTTCGCAGTAAGGGCGGCGAGAGTAACACCCCTTTCCAGCTCTCTATTTGCCTGGACGGGGCTATCCGTAGATGTACGGCACGCTTTTAAGTTGCATTCTGGAGCCGCTGCCGCAGTATGTAGCTATGATCGAATCGCGCGCACCGACGGTCTGGCAGGCTCTCGATGCTTGGGGGAAACAGCTCAGCTGTTGGCAGCAGTTCATCATTGCGCAGGCGACTTCAAAGGGCAGACTGAGCGATGACGAGATTGGCACGGCGTACCGCCTGTTTCTAAGTGCACATGATTTGGCGGAGCCGCCTGCCGAGCACCGAGCTGCCCCTGTAGTTCTGCCTCGGTCCTCGGATGATGAGTGCAAACCGCTCTGCCTTGTCCGAGTCGATGGGCTTGTGGGCGTTAACGCACTCCCGGATGGCTCTTTGCTTACATTCGATCCGAAGCTTACCGTCATCTATGGCCGGAACGGCGCCGGAAAGAGCGGTTTCGCGCGCCTATTCGCCAATGCCTGCTTTAGCCGGCACAAACCGAAAATCGTACCGAACATCTATGCGAACGGCGGGACTGCTGATCTAGCGGCAAGTTTCCACGTTCAGCTGGACGGAGACTCATCTGATCCATTCGCACTCTCAGTAGGTATCGAGAACCCGGAACTAAAACGTATCAGCTTTTTCGACGTTACTATTGCGAAGCTTCATGTCGGCGAAACAACAGCATTTGAATTCAAGCCGTCCGGATTCGACGTGTTTCCCGAAATGGCTCGCGTATATGGTGAGCTCGGCAAGCTCCTCGCCAATGCCGTCCTATCTCGGGCGCACATCACCCGCTTCTCGGACTCATTCATCGGGCAAGAAACATACGTAGCAAAGCTCGTCGCCACGATTGGCCCCAGGGCCGATATGGCCGCGGTGCGAAAACTCGCGATCTACGGTGAAGCTGAGAAGGCTCGCCTCCGAGAGGTGGACTCGCAAGCGACAGCATTGAAAGCGAGCTCACCCCAGGAGCTGATCGAAAACCTAAAGCGGGCCAAAAAAGATATCATCGCGCTAACTGCGAAGCTTGATGCGCTCGGGAGTGAATTCTCTCCCGAGAAACGGGCGTTTCGGACAGCGCTGTCGAAGACTGCCAGGGAGTGTACGGCTGCCGCGGCTGCAGTCGGGACAGAGACGTTCAAGAGGCCGTTCTTTAAGGCAGTCGGGACGCCGGATTGGGAAGTGTTCGAAGGCAGCACATGCCCTCGCACGAAGAGAGAGCGACTTGTACCCAGGTCCGGATGACAGATGCATCCTTTGCGAGCGCCCGCTGGATATCGACAGTCAAGCCCACATCACCGCCTTGCTAGCGTTTGTTGAGGGGGAGGCACAGCGCGCTGCTCAGGCGGCGACAAAAGCTGTTGAAAACGAGATCCGAGCGCTGAAGACTTTGGAGGTGAATATCTTCGGCCCAGATTCGCTGGTTCGGGCTCATGTCAACAGATTGGACCCGAACCTCGCCTCGGCGATCGATCTTGCCGCCGTCAGCATCGCTGCGTTGCGTGACAGCTCGGTAGCGGTGTTAGCTGCGCACGATCCAGTTCAAGGATCCGTGAATTGTGCGGATGTCAGTTCCGCATTGCACGCGCTTGTTGAGAGGATCGGCAGTGATTGGGAACGTTTGACGAGAAAATGCTGCCACGGCTATCGCGTCCCTCGAACTTGAACGTCAAACTCTTCGCCATCGAGAGGTCCTGTCGAAGCTCCTCGGCGGTATCGAGACCTATGTCGCCGACGCGCTCTGGTGTGCCAAAGCGGAGCGCGCGAAATCCGCCCTAAACCCTCGGCACATAACGGACAAGGAAAAGGAACTCTTTGGTCAGATTGTGGGACCATCGTATCGAGCACGGCTTGCGCAGGAGTGCGATGACCTGGAATGCGATATGCCGATCGAACTACAGACAACAGGCCAAAAAGGAAAGATGGTCCGATCTCTTCTCTTGAAAGGTGGGCACCGTCCGGAGATTATCCTCAGCGAGGGCGAGCAGAAGGCGGTCGCGCTAGCGGACTTCCTCACCGAAGTATCGATGAACCCTTCGAATGCAGGCGTCGTGCTCGATGATCCCGTGACCGCACAGGATCATCAGCGCAAGGGTCTGATTGCAAAACGTCTTGTGCGAGAAGCTCAATCAAGGCAAGTTATTGTTTTTACGCATGACCTGCCATTCCTCAATCAACTGATTGCGACAGCGGAAAGGGAAGAGGTCTCGTTCCAGGCCCACTGGATCGATCGCAACGAAGACGGGCATCCGGGACAAATTACACTAAATGATGCGCCGGCAACTAGTAAAGCGTACGATTCGACGGAGCGGGCTAAACAGTGTCTAGCGGAAGCCCAAGAGCTGACGGGGCGAGCGCGGCACGACGCAATTTGCAAAGGGATGGCTGCCCTTCGCAGAACCATTGAAGAAACGGCAGTCAAACGATTACTCAAGGACGTAGTGCCAAGGTGGAGTGATCGGGTCATTGTCACTGGATTTCGAAACATCGCCTGGGACGATGATCTCGTGGAAAGTATGTGTGGAATATACGAGGAACTTTCCGCGTATATTGAGGGCCATTCGCATACGGACGAGGCAATGGGGGCCCCACCGGAGATCAAGGATTTGGCCGAGATGATCCCGCGTGTTGATGGCCTCATCAAGACTGCTAAGCGGAATAGGAAGGCCGAACTAGCTGCGGCTGCTCGAGTGCAGCCGGATTGCCTAACATAGGGAGAATCGAGCCTGTCGAAGGGCAGGCTTGCACATGTTCGCCGCCACGTCAGCGAGAGTTCGAAGGGCCATAGATCCGGTGTGGCATAATCCCGAGTCTATGGATTTCGAGCGGTCTCAATACGATACCGGCATGCCATCCACTGGGCGCAAGGTCTCACGCGAACGACTCGAGGAGTTTCAGGGCGGCCTATAAGTCTGCAGCGAGGAGATCACGCAGCTTGAGGCAACAGAAATGACCCACCGTCTTCTGACGCTGTATCAGCTGCTCGGACAGCCTTCCCGTAATGGACGAAGGGGAGCAAGCCTCGCCATCGCAGCCTCGTCCCGATTCAGAATCGCCGTGATACATTCCGTCGTATGCTGGCCTTTTTCGTTTAGGTCCGTCGGACCACGTCGCGGAGGCGCGGAGCATTCTCCAGCCGCGACAGCGTCGGCTGGGAACACAAATCCCGGCCCCGGTAGGCGACCGCACGCTAGCTTGCCAGATCGGACCTCAGATGATCGACGTCGTCGGCGTCCTGGTAGCCGCGGCATCTCACCGGGCGTTTCGCCTGCGGTTCGAGGGATGGTGTAGGTCGATGATGAACTTAGGAATCGTACTGATGGCGAACATCCACGAAACAGAGCCGGCACCATTAGCCGAAGAGTTCAAGCAAGGCGATATTCTGCAATTTATCGACCGGGATGATGGATCAAGTTACCCCAGATGGGGCGTAATCATCAACGCTGATTGTGATCTTGCCCGACAATGATTCCGAACTCAGCAAAGTGAGCCCGAATGGCGCAAGCCGTCATGGTGCGTTGGCGGACCAGCAAGCCTCTTGCACGATGAAGCATCAAGAAGCCCTGGTTCTCGACGCTCTTGATTGGAACGAACCGCATATTGGGACGGGTGACCGCTTCGCAGATCGCGGCCGCGTCAGCGGCGTCATTCTTTGCTCCTCTTCGTACGTAGGGTTTAACATAGGCTGGCGGGATCAATCTCACATCGTGTCCGAACTGCCGAATCTCCCGCGCCCAGTGGTGAGCAGTCGCGCAGGCCTCAATGCCGACCAGGCAAGATGCGAGCGAGGAGAAGAACCACGATCTCGCCTCGCCGGAGGCGTTGCCGACCGGCCACTTGGCCTTGGCTATCAACTGCATGGATGTGAAATACGTGCTTCGAAATGTCCAACCCAATTGTCGCGGCTTCCATTGGTGAATTGCTCCTGTTAGCGGGTTCGTCCATCGCCAGTATATCGCCAGCGCCGAGGGAGCGGGGCCGTCTTCCCCATCAACGGTCGGCTCCGGGATGAATTGCTGAACGAGACGCTGTTCACGTCGCTGGCTCAGACCCGCGTCGCGCTTGGATGCTGGCGCGCCGATTATAACTACACACGACCGCACTCACAGCTCGGATGGAAGACACCCTCCGAGTTCGCCTTCACCTGCCACCCGCGCCGGGATCTGGCGCTGCGCTATGCCGATGGCTCCGCGCCAGCTCCCGTCGCTACCACCGCCCAACTGAGCAAATCCAATGGCTTGAGCGAACTCAGAACTGGATAAAATCTGGGGGCAAGGTCAAGAAGAGCACCGCGAGAGGCCATATCTACGCAACTCTCATTTCCGTTCAGTGACATGGGCGAAACAAGTACCGCCGGCAAGAGGCGCTGACGAGGGCACTCTAACTACCCTTACATCCCCTAAATTTCGTCGGCTTGCTCTTCATACTCCTTGATGATGCTATCGTTTAAATGAGCAAGATGCTCGATACTGCGGATCGCCCTGACGCTTTCATAAGAGATAAAGGTGCAGGTATTCGAGAGCGGACGCCCGTTCAGCAAAGAAACTACTGGTCTGCGCATCTCACGAAAAAACTTGTCTCTGCGGTCAGCCGGGGCGACGATATGTAGTTGAATGGCTAGATTAGGCTGCAGTGCCAGCAAGTCCGCCATTCGAAGCAAGCCGGAATAGACCGATGTGGTATGCTCGACTTCGAACGCACGCACTATCGCCCGGCCAAGCAACCAAATAACATCTATTTGTTCTATCGTGCCAAGCGTTACATCTTCGTTGTTGAGAGGAAGTTCCTCAAGCAATGCTAGTTGGTCGGCTTCGGACATGAATTCTCGAATTCGCCCACGATCGCCGCGGGGCAACCAAACCTTGAAGCCCATCTTTGCGCCTATCTCAGCTAACTTTGCTTGGATTTGATATGAAGGTCGTAGATCTGCGGGCTGCTCCCTGGGAGTATCGTCGTTTGCGGTCTCGTCCTCCTCATCATCCTCGCTGGGAATTATGACCATAACCTCGCCATCCGCGGTTCTAACCTTTTTGTCATTGGACCATTGCGGCTTAAGCACCGGACTATAGAAGTCGATAGTGTCGGCGGGATATTTTATTGCAAGGGACTCTCGAAGCTTCCAGAGCGCTTTGTCCAATTTAACATCGGACCATTCCCTTGTTTCTCGCGCGGAATTTACTCCAAATCCTTCGAGAATTTTTCGTCGATCATTATTGGACGATATGCGCGCAACTAGTTCTGGGAATGAAAAGAAGCGCAACATGTGTCTGTACTGGCGACTACCCTTCCGGGGCACGGAATCAATCCACGCAATGAAGGCGTCGTAGGTTGAGAAAATAGTATTACGCTCGCCGGATGTGCGTCCTTTAAGGCTCGCTGTAAGCGCGATCAGATACTCTAGTTCATTCGGACGATAGTTGTTAAAGCCTGGTCCTCCCGACCCTATACCTTTCAACACATCATCGCTCAAAGGTGGATGGGACTCGGGTAGGCTCGTTCCTGCGAGAGCCCACATTTCTCTGATTTGCTGTCGCTTAGTGGGAGCTTTCATATTGGAAGGGAAAAGGAGGAGAGCCCAGAGCATTTCGGCCATCAACCGCCGTGCTCCAACGGCTGCCGGAGTCATTTGTCCCTCTAGCTTTGTTAAAAAGTCATCGCCCCCCATATCGGGATGATCAACGAAGGCGTGTACAACGCCTTCCACGTTCGCACTCGTCCACAGCGCGTCAGTGGAAAATAAGGAGCCATCGCCGATCAGGCATGTATGTACCCGTGGCCGGGCGGCAATTAGTGTTGGCTCGATGTCCCGGTTGTGGACCTGTCTTGCCATGCTTCTCCCAGAACTATGAATGGGCTTAGGCGCGACGAAAAATCTTACAGATCGGTTGCCACTGTTCCCCCAAAGTCGTCCGAAGCAGGCGCGAGAGTACCCAATCCGTAGGCAGCATGCCAAGGACGAACAGCTACCGCAGGCGCGAGCCGGGACAAATTTCCAGCGCGGTCAGATAGCTGAACGGGAGCTCAGGACGGCGGCTTATTGATTTTCACGGTAGCCGAGGCTGAAGCGCCACGCATTATGGCGCCCTGTTGGCCACAGCACCTCTTTGAGCAGATTGTCTCGGGATTGCCTCTCTCATCGGCCTACCTGTTGGCGATCCCGGCCGAAGTCTCTACAAGGGTAACAAATGTGAGACGTGACCTCGTGGCGGCTGCTTACTGGCTTCCCCCGGGGCCATCAGTCAATCTCTAGAGCTTCTTCATCAATTCGACCTTGCGATGAACGTGACGCTTCCGCCGTCTCCAATCCTTTCTCACCGAGCCCTCGCGCAGCTGTTACAGTAGTGATGATGCGCGAAACTGAGTCGATTTGACTCATGGCTGACTCCATTGGCGAGCGAATCACGCAGGAACAACAATGGTGTCAACGGACGTCGATTGAGTCGTAATTGAAGGCGATCAATCTTCCGATCGACCGCTGACCAGGTTGTCCGCTCTGCGCGGAAAGCGCCCAAATTCCGCAGCGCAGCAAAAAATACGATGGGCCAATGGTGGAAGTGGCGGCCGGAGCTCTCTCGACATGTCCGACGATCATCGTCGAAGGCTATATCCGGGGGTCAGTTACGGCGGTTAGCTTTAGCTTGGCGTGCGTTGAAACGTCCGCCTATCTGCTCGAATGGTCACGGGGGGTCGTCCCCGCTGTTATCAACACGCGGCGTTCGGCCTGCTCGCAGTCCAGGAGGTGGCCGATGCAACGATCCAACGATCTCATTAAGCTAGCAGTGTACCGAACACTCACCGGCGATGCCAGCGAAGTTGAAGCGATTGGCAATGCCGAATTGATTGGTAGAGCTACCACTAAGCCGTTAGCATTCGTTGCCCGGGCAGGACCTCGAGACACCCCTGGAGACACCCCTGACTCCGGTGTCTATGCCGGTGATCCAGGAGATAAAGCGCCGAATTAACAGCGACGCCAAGGCTTTACATCTTTCTTCCTCCGGGCCAATTCCAACACGACCGTCTACGAGCTAGCTCGTCGCCGTCCTCTGAGGCTCACCGCCTCAACGTAGACAAAGAAGGGACGCCGTTCATACTCGGGGAGGTCGGCGCGGCTAAACGCAGCAAGCCCGAGCGTAGTGACGAGCAATCCGCCCAGGAGCGACGAGCTGTCCTCACCGATTTGCCCTTTGGCCAGGTTCACCAGCAGTACTTTTCGCTCATCCATGATTTGCCGCACGTGGAGATCATGCTCGGGAGCAGTTAGAAGTCTGTTGAGTATCGGATCTGAAAGGAAGGCGCCCACTTTATTCTGGATCGGCGCTGTGCTGTCGGCGCGGTAGCCAAACGAGAACCGCTCAAACTCATTTAAGAAGAACGTCTTGACCGTCTCATTCTTCAAATGTCGCGCGATCTCGGCACGGAACTTCCGGTCCGACAGGATGCGCAGCACGTCGTGCATCGTGGCGTGCGGTTGCTCCAGTAGCGCCATCAAGATATTTCGCAGAATATGCTCCATGCGAACGCCCCAGGCATCCGGCCACATCTTCCTGAATACTTCGATGAAGCCAGAAGCGGCGAGCGCGATCCGATCTTCACGGACATGCCGCAGGGGATTGTACCCATACGGCTGGGAGGGATCGCACGCATTTAAGTAGATCACGTCTGATGTGCGCCTCGTCGACACTTGAGCCGCGATGCGCTCCACCAAGTCGCCGTGAGGGTCAATAAGCGCGAGCCCGCCCCCCGTTCAATGTCCTGGAGCGCCATCGTCTCGATCAAGGTCGACTTGCCGGTCCCTGTCTTGCCAATGATGTAGATGTGTGAGAAGCGGTCTTCGTCCTTGATCCCAAAGGCACAATCGTCGTTGCGGTGATCGGTGCGCGCGAAGCGTTTTACTCCGGGTGACATGAGCCACATTTTCTCGCTCCGCGCGCACTTACAGAGAGGCTTTAACGCCTTACCAGGTCACGTCGGGCTCGTGACCCACGAGCACGATTTCGCCTCTCCACTCAATTGCCGTCAGCCGCGAAAATCGTTGCAGACTTGATCTTTCGACGTTCCGCCGCGCGATCCGGGACCTGCATGCGTGTCCGGGTTTCGGTGGCGAGGCGGAGGCATCGCGACGAGCGTCCATACGATCGATTGAGCATTTCTTCTAATTTCGCTCAGTAGTGGACGCTCGCTCCGCCTCGCGAACGAGCACCCGAATGGGTCGGATGCTCGTAGCGAGGAGGACACGATGTCCAACATTTCTCTTGCACAGAGAGTTCAAAAGCTGGTGATGCCTTGCCATCAGAGGGGCTTCCAAGACCTGGACGATCTTCTGTTGGCAGCTCTCGTGAAAGATGCGAGCCCGGCGATCTGCATGACGGAGGGGTGCAACAACACCGCCAACATGGAGCCCGACCAGGACCAGGGCTTCTGCAAAGCATGTGGTGGCAGGACGATCATCTCAGCACTTGTGCTGGCCGGCCTAATCTAGGAGGCCGACGATGTTGGTTCGTAACTACTATCACCGCGCGGAATTAAACCGCGAGTGGAGCGACGTGTGGTCCGCACAATGTGACGATGACTGTCCTTACTGCGGCGCTCGCCACATGCCGCCTTACAGGAGCAAGGACGCGGAGGAGTGCGATGATGAATAGTATCGCCCTTCTCAACGACGCCTTCCGGCAAACCTTCTGTGGCGGCAAGGTGATGATGACAATCGGAGTCGCCGAACTACCCGACTGCGTAAGGCCGAGGCGCTCCGTCAGGTCGCGGATTTCTCCGGGTTTACAGAGGAGAACGATCCGCATGGCGAGCACGACTTCGGAACCTTCGATCTCGTGGGTCGAAAGTTCTTCTGGAAGATAGACTACTACGACGAGGATATGCGGCACGGCTCGGAAGATCCGGCCGATCCAAAGCGGACCGTGCGCGTCCTCACGCTGATGCTTTCCAGCGAGTACTGAATAAAACAAGAAGTGACCGCCTCCCATCTGGACGCAGCGGAGTGATGCTCCAGCAGGAGGAGTACCGTTGCGGGGCCATCGGATGGCCTGCCGGACAGCATGTGCTGTTAGACGCCCTATCAGTGCGGATTACCATTGAATACGGCCCTCATTTCCTTGAGGGCCCCTTTTTTCATTCATCCGCCTATCTCCCGGTCCAATCGCGCAAGGAGGCGATCGAGAAGATCGAATGGTACGCGTTGAGGTGGAAGATCGAAATCTTCCATAAGATCCTCAAATCGGGCTGCAAAGCAGAGGACTCAAAATTGCGAACTGCTGAGCGTCTGGTCAATCTAATCGCCGTCTTCTGCATTGTGAGTTGGCGCGTCTTCTGGATGACGATGCTCAATCGCTCCTCGCCGAATGCCATACCGCAAACGGCGCTGACGGATCCCGAAATCAAGCTTCTTGACCATTTGGTGAAAGACCGGGGTGGTGATTGCTCTCGACGAAGCACGCTGTCCCACTATGTCGTCAAGATCGCGCGGCTCGGAGGATACTTGGCCCGAGCCAACGATCCGCCTCCAGGAAATACCGTGATCTGGCGCGGACTATCGCGGCTGAACGACATCGAACTTGGAGCCGCAATCGAGTTAACAACTATGGGTAATTGAAAGCAGCGCAGCGGACGATTACGATCAGCTGCACCATTTCATTGCCGATGGTGTCTGGGATGTGACTCCGCTAGAGACAGACCCGCTCAAGAAGGGCCGAACGGCTCGTTGGCGGCGATGATGCGGTGCTGGTTATCGATGACACCGCAGTGCAGAAGAGGGGCGAACACTCGGTCGGTGTCGCGGCTCAATAAGCCTCGGCGCTTGGTAAAAAGGGCGTGAAGCTTGCGTGGCGTCGGGTTGTACTCTGAATCATACATGCGTGAAGCTTCAAGATCGCAAGGAGGGGCCTCAATGTCCCTAAGACCTCAGGTGCGTTGGAGTATGTGACTATGGCACGATACGGTTGGTTCTAGTGAATGTGCGGGCATTTAACTGAAGTCGAAGCAGCGCGATTTGTCGATGTGGCTTCCGGCTTCTTGAAGCCGCAGTGCTGTGGTTCTGGGGCAGCTATGGAGAGTGATCTCATCTGAGGAGGGTTGTATGGAGCCCGGTTATAACGATCCGAACTATTGGATGCGCTGGTACGCAGAGCAGCAGGAGTTGCAGCGTGCTCGACAAGAGGCCGACCTCGAGCCGGCAGATGAAGCTCGCTTTGAGCAGCAGTTAGGTGAGCTGGAGGTCCGCTCCCCCGAGGAGAGTTCGCCTGAGGCTGTTTTCCCTGCACGGTCGCATGAAAATATCCAGCGTACGAACGTTGGTGGTTCGATGCGGATGCCGCCTCGATCCAACCTGCGGGATAATTCGTTCAGCAGCACGCGCTACAGCGTCGGTGTTCCGCACGCTCATCTTGGCTCGGCTGCGAACGATTACAGGTCTGACCTTCGGGGTAGGCCATTCAGCAGCATGCGCTTCGCAGCGCCCTCGGAAGCACAATCCAATGCACGGACGGACGACAACAAGTCCCGCGGGCTGTTCTCTCGAGTCAAATCAAGACTAAGCAACGTCGTTGACCAAAGCCGTCGCGGCTCATCCGGCTCGGCGTCCGACGCAGTCTATTCAGAGCTGCGTATGGATTTCGCCAAGCGCTCCCGCCCGTCGGACGTGGACGTCGACCTCTTTGAGTCCTTCAGGAAAGGCGCCGCCAGCAAGTACACCACAAACACCATTGCCAATTACCAGCATAAATTTCGATACGCGGTGACAACGGTCGTCTTATGTCGTCCGAATGATCGTCCATTGTGAGCACCCTTGCTGAAGATGACTCTTCTAGCGGCGCTCCCGAGACTCCGCACAAACAATCCGATGGGTCTCTACGCAACGCTTACGTTTGATCATCAGACACGGGCGGCATGGCGCGACAAAATCCCCGCCGTTGTACACCCAGACGGATCGACCCGATTGCAGACTATCTCCCGAACGTCTCAGCAGAAAGTGGCGGTGCTTCTTGTCGATTATGAAAAGCTCACCGGCATGCCGCTTCTTTGCAACACAAGTGCCAACTACCATGGGCGAGGCATTTTTCGGATGTCGCAGCAGCTTGCCCAGTAGGGACGGATCAAGAAAGTATGGAGTGACGATCGGCTCTTGACTAAGAGAGATTACAAGTGACGCGCACGACCGTGGCCTTTTATGAGTAAGCGCCTTTCAGCAGCTATGTTGAAACTCAAAGCGTCCAACTCCGAGGCAGGTCAATCAGACCACGCTGCACGCGGACGTTGCTCAAGATGGGTCACGCGAGGCTGAATACGCCGGAGAAGACCGGCAGCTCATAGCGGGCGATTATATCGTTGAAGCGAACATGAGCATCTATTAGCTCTTCGAGATCGCAACAGAACGGAACGTCCATTTGCTTCATAACGAACGGTGTGAACACCGTCGGGGCAGGTACCGCACCAATCTTCGCCAATGCTTCCAATCCATTAATCGTATTATCTGCAGCCTCAATTCCAGCCAGAAGACAGCTTCCGACGCCGAATCGACCGAACACGTGAACCGCGTCAGCAAGAATCGTCATGTATTCTTCAAACTTGTATTCACCCTTGAAGCTGCGGATATATTTTTTTCGCAATCCGGGATCGACGATTTCGATCCCGGTATTAAATCGCGAAACGCCAGCATCCTTCAGAATTGAAAGATACTCTATTCGCCTATCCCGGTTATTCCGGACGCTTGGCGGGACCACCTGGGATACGTAAATGCCCTTTGTGTAGCCGGCCTCCCTTAGGTGACGAGAGATTGTAGCGTGCCGATCCAATTCGGTCTTCTCATCTTTAATGCTTCCAGTAACCAACCAAACGATATCATATTTTTCATCAAACGTGTGACCATGTTTGTCGGCATAGTTTAGACACTCTTGGAAATTGGCCTTGTAATTCGTAGAGCCTCCTCCCCCCTGCACCGCCAGCACTTCCCATTCATTTTCCTTGAAACAGAAATCGCATGAGTAGCAACAGTAAACATGGTAATCGAACACGAAGCTTCGGGCACCATTCACGCGCATCATGCCGAAGTTATACATGCCCGTCGGCGAGCGTTCTGGGTCGACACATTGTCGACAGCGGACTTGTTCAATCTCGTCGTTCATTGATGCAGTGAGGACCTTTCCATCAAACATAAACGGTGAGTTCTGGTTGATACGCACCGTGATCCTTTTTTCAAACTCAGGACCGAGTATTTCGATTTCGAGCCTCGGTATGACCTGCCCAAAAATTGGAAGTCGCACTCCGGTCGTGAGAAGCTGAATTCCATCTCTTAGTGCGCCAAGCCTGAAGACTTCCTCGATACGCACTTCATGCCTATTCTCGAGAGCAAAGTCGAATTTTGCGGCTCTTTTTTCCCAGGCGCCCATGGTCACACTCCACCTACTGGAGGGAATTGGATGAAAGGCTCAGCGCTCTCGCTAGATGCATCATTTATAGTGCCAGACTGGCCTGATAACGTTCGGCGCCTCACGTCTTCAGTTCGTTCTTCATAAGCACGTTCCTCACGAGATGCGCGCTGTAGGGGTCCGGAAAACTCGAGGGCCACCCAATAAAGCGGCTCAAATCGAAGCTCGTTGCATCAATAACGTGGACCAACTTGTGCATCTCTGGTTTCTTATGAACGCAGGTCAATTTGTTCCAGGTTCCATGAAGGGCGCCCCGCTTATCAGCTCTCCCTACACTTCGACTGTCTTCCGCTGTGGTGTCGGAGTCCCATGACCGAACCTTAATCATCTCCAAGCAATCGATGTGCCACGGGAAAATGTTTCTGCGTGCGTTCTATGCTGAGGAGACAAAGGCCATGTGTTTAGGCCGTATCGATAGGATATCTACGCCTCGTGTCTAGTTCCGGACATCCGTCTTCGACCGGCACGACTGAATACGCACAATACGGAGGGTCGCTCCGCGGTGATGTCCCGATCGCTGTTGAAGCAGGTCGGGCCGCGGTTCGGGGCTCACCATCTTCAGTTTGCAGGTCACGCAGGATTTTGTCCCCACTCGGTACGTTCGCTATTCAAGGCCCGAACGCTCTTGTTGACTCCCAGCCTGAGATTCATGAGCTCTTCATGAGCTGTTTAAGCAGGTGTTTGACCGTTAGAGTTGTATTTAGAATCAACCTGGAGTATCTTCCAAGCGAACACAGGCAGGTGGCGCCCATCCTCCTTGAGCCTCGGCACCTTGCCCTGATGCACGCTAGCTGCCCCAGGGCAGCTTCGCGGTTTACGACTGTCATGAGTCTACATGCAGATAGTTCAATGATTGCAACGGGAGATAACGATGAGCTCGAGAGATAAAGAACCCAAGAAGACAGTGCGACGGGATTCTGAGGATGGCCGGTTTGTTACGAAGCGCTACGCAGACAACCATCCGAAGACCACCGAGACCGAGCGGGTTCGGGTCAAACCGCCGGCGTCACCCAAGAAGCGCGGAAGATAAGCCGTAAGGGGGCCGACTCTAATGACGAGCTACCAAGTTACCTGTCATGTTCCTGACGGAGCCGATCGAGACCAACGTATCGACGCGATCGGTGGCGCTGAATGGAAACACCTTATTGATGATGCAATCTACAACATCGACAAGCGCATACACGATTATTGGACGTATGCCGCTGGAGCACGCACCAAGGTTATAGTTGCCGAGCGCAGCAACGGTCGAAAGTACCTCAAGACTGTTGCGGACGGCATTGAACCAAACAATCTTCTGGCACTACCTCGGTGCTCTTGATCGCATCGAAGGGGCGACGCAAAGCTGTGGCAGGAAATCGGTATCGCAGTCTCGAACGGCAATCGGACGCTGGCCCGCGGTGCTGCCCTCTTTGGATCACGGCGAGCCGCTTACGCTGCTTTGGTCCGACCGGAAATCGACTGGCGACTATCGGCGCTTCGATCATGTCACCTCGCGGCGGGCATGATCGAGGCCAACAAGGGCTTCCGAGATTGAAGGCGCATAGGCAATTCGGCTCTGCGTATGGCCCTTCAAGCTCGTCACAATCGCATGACGATCACCCCGTTGCCCACGTCACGAGCGCTGCGTAACATTCATTCCGGCAACGTCGTCCCGACGTGCAGTTCAACAGCGATAATCCCCGTCGACTCCCACCTCTGGCTTACTGAAGGTCTCTGGCCCAGGCTAGACAAGTCGTTCACGAACGAAAGCGGGTCAATTGCAGAGCCTCCAGCGGAAGCCCGCCCAAGATTTCACGGACGTCTCCTATGGTCACGGCTCCGCGCCTGGCCGTCGTTCCAGTCGGCGCGCAACATGTGCACATGCTCAAACCTCCTAACAATGGTAGAGTCGAGATGCCAGCCGGCGATGATAATTCGCCGAAGCCGTATGGTTCTTTGAAAATTTCCGACTGTTTCAGAGCCGATGCTGAGTTACTGACCGCCGCTGAAGTGGCCCAACTACTGAGAATTTCCATTTCTAGCGTGCGACGCCTGCAACAGCGGCGACGCATTTCCTTCCTCAAAGTGGGCGGCAGCATTCGTTTCGCCAAGCACGATGTCATTTTGTATTTGGCGAGGCAGCGGACCGAAACAATCGATAAATAACGGATATGACAGTACGAATGATAAAAAATTCATGGTGGGTCGATTTCACGGTCAACTCCACACGATATAGAAAACGTAGTCCTGAGAACACAAAGGCCGGTGCGCAGGCGTACGAAGCTACCTTGCGACAAAAGTTGGCGCGCGGCGAATCGATAGATATCGGAGCGCTGCGGGCGAAGGACCTGACCTTTGCCGAGTTCGCGGTGAAATGGTTTGAGGACTATGTAAGGCCGAACAACAAGTATTCTGAGCAACTGTCGAACAAGTACATTCTATCTTCGTCTCTGCTCCCATTCTTTGGTCGCAAGCCGCTTGGACAAATCAAAGGGCATGACATCGAACGTTATAAAGCTCAGCAGGTTCAGCAGGGGTACACAAACAAGACGATCACGAATCGCCTGACGGTGCTCAACAAATGCATGCTCACCGCATATGAGTGGCTGGAGCTTGAGGACGCGCCACCGAAGATCAAATGGCCAAAAAGGGCGCTGCCCGAGATCGTGTCCCATTGCGTGGTGTAGCTGAGCGTGGGTCACCGCGTTCGCCGGCATGAGCCGGATCGGTCAGCTGGCGATTGCCGGGAAGCTGACGGCGGGATCATCGCCCAACGGGGCGATGGTTTCCAGTGTCATGTAGCGGCCGCGCTGGACCGCCCACTCGTCGTTCTGCTCGAGCAGGATCGCGCCGACGAGGCGGAGGATGGCATCTTCATTGGGGAAGATGCCGACGACCTCGGTGCGGCGCTTGATCTCGCCATTGACCCTTTCGAGCGGATTGGTCGAGTGCAGCTTGGCGCGGTGCGCGGCCGGAAAGGTCATATAGGCCAGCACGTCGATCTCGGCCTCATCGAGGAAGCCGGCGAGCTTGGGCAATTTGGGCCGCAGCTGGTCGGCGATGCGCCGCCATTGCGCCCGCGCCGCCTCGGCATCGTCCTGGGCGAAGGCGGTGGCGATGAAGGCGGAGACGACGCGCCGTCCGCTCTTGCCGGCATGCGCCAGCGCGTTGCGCATGAAGTGGACGCGGCAGCGCTGCCAGGTGGCGTTGAGAACCTTGCCGACCGTGGCCTTGATCCCCTCATGGGCGTCGGAGACGACGAGCTTGACGCCGCGCAAGCCGCGGCGGGCGAGCTTGCGCAGGAACGCGGTCCAGAACGTCTCGGCCTCGGACGGGCCGATATCCATGCCGAGCACCTCGCGCCGGCCGTCGCTGTTGACCCCGACCGCGATGATCACCGCGACCGAGACGATGCGCCCGTTCTGGCGCACCTTCACGTAGGTGGCATCGATCCACAGATACGGCCAGTCGCCCTCGATCGGCCGGTTCAGGAAGGCCTTCACCTTGTCGTCGATCTCGCCGCACAGCCGGGACACCTGGCTCTTGGAGATGCCGCTCATGCCCATGGCCTGCACCAGATCGTCGACCGAACGGGTCGAGACGCCCTGGACGTAGGCCTCCTGCACCACGGCGGTGAGCGCCTTCTCGGCCATCCGCCGCGGCTCGAGGAAGCCCGGGAAATAAGAGCCTTTGCGCAGCTTGGGAATGCGCAGCTCGACCGTGCCGGCGCGGGTCTCCCAGCTCCGATCGCGGTAGCCGTTGCGCTGGACCTGTCGTTCCTGGCTCTTCTCGCCGTACGCGGCTCCGGTCAGGCCCTCGACCTCCAGCTCCATCAGCCGGTGGGCGGCAAAGCCGATCATCTCGCGCAAGAGATCAGCATCGGGGGTCTTCTCTACGAGCGTGCGCAGGTTCATCATGTCGTCGGTCATCGGTGGTTCCTCGAATCAGGTTGGCTGTCGCAATCCAAACCTTACCGACGAATCATCGGTGACCACCCGCAAAGCCGCTCGCTCGCTACGGCGCTATGAGGGCGCGCTTCGCGAGCGGCTTCGCTCCAGCTACACCACCAGCTGGGACACGACCCTGCCCGAAATTGATTATCTTTCGCCGGAGGAGTGTGAGCTGCTCCTTTCCCAGGCGAATGGCCTCGTGCGTGAACTGGTTCTGACGGCGCTGCGGACAGGTATGCGGCAAGGAGAGCTCAGAGGCC
>Ga0214544_1006454_pt1 | contig 21620 bp, 11 predicted proteins | sample CNSS3metaG_FD_160074 | JGI IMG/M metagenome (GOLD analysis project Ga0214544, IMG submission 160074) | Root nodule microbial communities from cowpea collected in UCLA plant growth center, Los Angeles, California, USA - CNSS3 | ecosystem: Host-associated > Plants > Roots > Nodule | place: USA...
TTTTGGATTATCCATTTTGAAAATCTAGATTTAGAGAATGGATATCCAATTCATAAAATATATAAAATATATATCAGATTGATATCCATATCCAATAAAATGGATTTTAAATGGATTGAATTTTTAATAAAATAGATATTAAATGGATTAAATCATAGAAAAAATAGATTGAATTATAAAAAATGGATTTTTTGTCCACCCTTGATTAGAATTTTGTGACACATCTCTTCGCATATTGAAAGTCAGAACAGAAAATCAATAAAAAAATATTGTTTGCCAACATCTAAACACTTTTCTAAAATCATCTATGTAATGATAACAGACATCTGCAAAAACTTTAAATTATTGTTGTTGCATAAAATTAGCTTTCTTATTTCCAGTAAAATAATGTCATTTCTCTTCTTTCGATCAATAAGAAACTTGAAGAAAGATAAATAGCAAAGAAGAACCTTAGCTATACTGCAACCAGTAAACCAAAGCACAATTATTTTATGAAAGAATCAAGTATTTCAGTGCAATAATGTGATAAGTGTGACGTGGGACGTGGAAGGTGAGACGTGAGTGTGATACATGGGACGTGGGACGTGCGACATGAGACGTGGTACGTGGGACTTGGGACGCGTGACATGAGACGTGGTACGTGGGACGTGAGACATAAGACGAGAGACGTAAGACATGAGATGTCAGACGTGATACGTGAGACGTGGGACGTGACACGAGTGACGTGGGACATAGGACAAGAAACGTGAGATGACGTGAGACGTGAGACGTAAGACAACGTGAAACGTGAGACGTGAGACATGGAACGTGGGACATGTGACGAGAAACGTGAGACGTGTGACGTGACACGTGATATGAGAAACATGAGACGTGAGACGTGGGTCGTGGGACGTGGGTCGTGGGACGTGGGACGTGGGTCGTGGGACGTGACACGTGGAACATGAAACGTGAGATGTGGGAAGTGATATGAGAGACGTGGGATGTGAGGCGTGGGACGTGAGACGTGGGACATGAGACGTGAGACGTGGGACGTGGGACATGATACGTGAGAGACGTGGAACGTGGGACTTGGGACGTGAGAGACGTGAGACGTGAGAAACGTGCCACGTGAGACGTGAGAGACGTACGACGTGCGACGTGCGACGTGAGGCGTGGGACGTGCGACGTGAGACGTGCAACGTGCGACTTGAGACGTGAGACGTCTGTAAACACTAAACCTTGACATTTATATTCATAAACTTTAATTGAAAAGTTTAGAAGTTTAATAAAAGAATTTTCAATGTATCCATAAATTTGTACTAACAAATTTAAATATTTAAATTATACTCTTGTAAAAAAAATGTATAAATAAAAAAAGATTAAATACGTATAAAATTAAAAGAATAAAAATATGAGGGTAAAAGTAATAATTAATGTTTATTTAACACATAAAAATAAAAATTATGAGGATAACAACAATAATTTATATTTATTGAACTCTTAAATGAGCAGAAGGAAGTAGATGATGATCTGAAAAGTTAAACTAAGGATGGGCAAAAAATCTAATTTTCATGATCCAATCCATTTTTGCTATGATCCAATCCATTTAATATTCATTTTATTAAAAATCCAATCCATTTTATTGGATTTGGATATCAATCTTATCTACATTTTATATATTTTATGGATTGTATATTCATACTCTAAATCTAGATTTTCAAAATGAATAATCCAAAATATCCAATCCTAATTTTCAGTTTATATTTTTTGTTAGGTTAGGCTAAAGGTTGAGTCGGGCTAGCCCAAATTTAGTCATATTTGATTGAGTTGGCGTGACCCTATACAAAATTTGGCTGAATTAGGCCAAATTCTGTCAAATTGGTCCTGATTGAAATTTGGCCTAGCTGGTCCTGGACAAAATTTGGAAGTATTCGGTTGAGTTCACCCTGACCCAAATTTGACTGCATTGGGCTGAGTCGACCTAGACAAATTTTGACCGTATTCGGCTGAGACAACCGCAACCAAAATTTGGCTGTATTTAGCCTAGTTGGATCCAGTCAAAATTCGGTCGAATTCAATCGAGTTGGCCCCGATTGAGATTTGACCGAGTCGGCCCTGGCCCAAAGTTGGTCGTATTCGGCTGAGACGACCTAGGATGAAATTTGGCCGTATTCAAATGAGTCAGTCACGATCAAAATTTGGACGTATTCAACTGAGTCGGCCACGATCAAAATTCGGCCGAATTCAGTCGAGTCGGCTCCAGTCAAAATTCGGTCATGTTGGCCTCGACTAAAATTTGACCGAGTTGGTCCTGGTCTAAATTTCGTCATATTCAGTAAAGTCGATCGCAACCGAAAATCTAATTCAATTATTTGGATTCAAAATGGATGTTGATTGGATAATTAAAAATCCAATTCATGATCACTCCTACCCGTATCGACCTTTTACTTAAGACAATAGGTATCAACCTTTGACCTGGGTTAGCTCGTCTCAATCTTGGTTTGGACCGTTTCAGTTCAACTTTCATCTTGACCCATCTTAGGTCAAACTTAGGCTTGAATTGACACGATCTGACCTTCAATTTGGGCCACCTTGGCTAGAACTTCAATTTGAAAAGACTCGGTTTGACCTTACTTAACTTGATATTTAATCCAGACTAAAAGTATTATGTTTAAGAATGAATTGAAGTCTTATCGTTGGTTTCGATTCTTACTTTACCTTTTATCCTAATTTACTTTAGGAAATTTTGGAGACCGAAAATTTTTTGGTCTACTAATATGTGGCCCTAAAATTTTTAAACTTATTCATGAATCAAACGGACGCATTAAATTTTCTTTATGTAATTTTAATTGCTTTAACCGTGCCTTATTGCTGAATAACGTTCAAAAGTACATAATCATTAAAAAGGAAAGAAAAATTATATAAACTAAGTGTCTATGTATTTTTGTTTTGAATAGTTAAATTTATATATCTTTTTTAATAATCGTGTTCTTTTCTTTAGTTTAAATAATTTAAAAGTAACACAGTTTTAGAAAGAAAAACACTTGAGTATTGGTGATAATTATTGATAGCAATCGATTAGGTCGATGAGCTTCCTTCAGCCTCTCCTTTTGGTTTGCTTTCAGTGTGTCATTTTCACTTTACCAGGTGCTTCTATAATGCTGCCATCAAAATAGTAAGTGTGCAATGCATCCAAAAAATTAATAAAATAATGTTCTTTTCAAAAACTTCATTTACAAACTATTTCTTGGTTTATACTCTGACAACACAATCAATGGAAAAATATTTCAACTTTAATTTCAAACCTAAGTCAAATTTTGTATATTTAAATTTTCTTATCAAATATTATCTCCTTTTTTTACCTTCTTCCCCTTTATCATAATCTTAATCGTCTCATCATCCTAAAAATAATATCATATTTACTTTTTAGTCATCTTTTATTTTATTTTAATAAAATATGTTAGAGAATAAAAGTTAAACTTTCTAGGAGTACTAAAGGCTACGATCATTGGAATCAATTATTTCTTTTCAAAAAGAAAAGTATTTATTTTCAAAATTTTAGGTACAAATATTTAAATTTGTTCTACATGTGTATTATTATCAAAATATTACATATTTTCTGATAATTTTCTTTTAAATTTGTTTTTAAAAAATATTTTCAAATTTTATTATAAATAATGATTTACAAGAATTTTCTATTAATTTTTTTAAATATTTTACATAAAATATTTTTGTAAAAAAATTTATAAGAAATACTTATAAGTTTTATAATTTTATAAAAAATAATTACTCACGAAAAATATCTATTAATTAAAATTCGTAGAAAAATAAAAAAAATCTTTTTTTACAAAATTTTATAACAAATTTACCAAAAATTCCACAAAATATTAAAATTTTTAAGAATATATGCATGTAATATTGAAGAAATAGAGAAAAAGGTTATATCATAATTACGAGTATAATCATATTTGCAAGAAAAATTTGAAGACAAATAATATTTGTAGTAATTTTTTTTGCGTTAATTTGAAGACAAAGGGTTATTTTATTATTTATTAACCACCACCACCACTTATCCATAATTAAATCGGAGGTGTTTTTATATTATAAGTAAGTTTTGTATGAAATGAGATACATCAGCATGATATAGTTTTAGAATCTAGATTGTTTTAATTCTTATAAACTAGTTATATTTGTGTTAACAATTTTCTACAAGTACTTCATCTCATCTCTTCAACTAACATACTAGTATATTGAAAATGAGTTAAATATATTTTTCGTCCTTTAACTTTTAGTAAATTTTGAAATTAGATCATTTCGAAACGTTGGACCAATTTAGTCCTTCAATCTTTCGAAATACATAGATTTAGTCATTTTAATCAAATTTTGTTGGGTTTATTTGATATTTCGTACACATTTTAGGATTGTATTTGAGTTATTTATACTGTTTGACGCATTTTTACTTTAATGTTAAGTTAAATATTATTATGAAACATGTTTGAAATATCAAATAAATTTAACAAAATTTGATTAAAAGGATTAAATTTACGTATTTTGAAAGACGAAGGACTAAATTAGTCAAAAAATTTGAAATACATTAATTCCAAAATTCACTAAGAGTTGATGAACCAAAAACATATTTAACCCTTTGAAAATAAAATTATAAGATTATTTTTTTAAATTATCCTCTGTATTAATCTTTTTAATCTAAATTTTTTTACCGAAATTATAGTAGTTTTTGTTATTTAAAAAACTAATTAAAGTTCATAATATTGAATAAAATTTTAATATTTTTATGTATATATTATAATTATTATTATTATCTTTTCATATATTAATTATCTCAGTCTATTTAGTAAATATGAATTAATTATAGTCTTAGAAATACAATATTCTTATTGTTCAGTGTAATGTGAATTGAATAAACTCAATGTAATGTAAATTTAATAAACTCAATGTAATGTAAATTGAATGAACTGAAATCATGCTTGGTGAGTGTGTTTCAGATTTTGAAATGATTATTAATTACAATAAGTCAAAGAATTTCAGCAGCGGAAAAGGAAAGCCAAATTCAAATTTGCTTATCCTCATCACGTGCCACGTAGCGCGTGGGTGACACATGCAGAGAGTGCACCTATCACACCGCACAAAATACGCACCCCTTTCAGCTACGAAAACGAAATATAGAATGGAAAAGGAAAATTACGCACTTTCCGGGAAAAAATTTTGTAGCGAGAAAATAATGGAAAAGAGAAAATTCCCCGATTCCCCTTTTTTAGCTCGGAGAGAGAAATAAAAAAAAAAATTAAAAGCTATTCTATTTGAGAAAACAAGCGACGACTTTTCCGGTTATTATTTTGATTGTTCCATTTCCGAATTTCGTTAGGGTTTTGTAGTTTTGCACTCTTCCAAACAATCGTTGCGGTGCTTTATCGATTAATCTTGCTGGAAAGTTTTCATCTTTTTTAGGCTTCTGAGTTTTGGGTCGTTAAATCCAGAATTGATTGTGGTGTTCCTTGAAGAAGTTTCAGAAAGAGAGAGGGGGAGGAATACGATGTCTTCTTCTTCTTTTTCTTCCTCTTCCTCAGCTACTGTCGCAGTGGATAAGGCGACCAGCGATCTTCTTATGGGCCCTGATTGGACCATGAACATCGAAATTTGTGATTCCATCAATTCTAATCATTGGTAATCTTCAACTACAAGAAAAGGAGGAAGATAGATAGCATATCAATTTTTCGATAATATGTTTTATTTTATTTTGGAGGGTTTGACTTTGATCAACTACCACATGTTTATGCCTTTGAATACGATGTTCCATTTAATTTTTGTTAGTTCTGTTATCGGATGAAATTTTGGTGCTAAAGTTGTTGTTGATTGTAGTTAGTATGTTCTTTGTGATGAAACTGACTAGAGGTTTGTATTATTTGGGAAACAGTGGAAACTGGTTGTTCTTTTTTTCTGATTCTATTTTATTTTCGATTTTTTTTTTTAATTCTGGTGATTTTTTAATTTTCTCATGCATTACTGTTGTCAAAATTGAACAAATTTTTTTACCCTAAGTTTCCCTCTCAGAAAAACCTGGGTCCATGGATGACAAACTATGCTTCTTTCTCGTTTTCCTTTCACACCTTTACTAGTAGTCTCTGGGAATTTTCGCACTGGTCAGTTTTTACTGAATATTTGATGAATTTCTCAGGCAGCCAAAAGATGTGGTAAAAGCTGTGAAGAGGAGATTACAACATAGGAGCTCTAGAGTTCAATTATTAGCTCTCACGGTACTTTGTTGGCACTGGCTTTTGGTCTTACTTTTCTGTATTTGGATCAACTTGTTTGGGGCCGAGTCCTCCTGGATTGGTTATTCATTTGTTTGGAGCTTGATTTGTGGTTTCTGGTTGTCTACCCTCAGCTGCTGGAGACAATGGTAAAGAACTGTGGTGATTTTGTTCACTTTCAAATTGCTGAGAGAAACATACTGGAAGAGATGATTAAAATCATAAGGAAAAAGGTAAGGTGATTTTAGTTGGAAATTTAAGATATGTTCCTGATTTAGTTTGTATATTTGATGCTTGAAAGAAATTGTTATTGCATTCTTCATGGAATTTGTGATTATAAATGCAAACGTCAGGATTTAGTCTATTTTGCTATTATGACATCTGATGGTGCAATTGTTTGAAGTGCACTCTGCCTAATTCAATTTATTTCCAAATCAAGTCCGGCGGCTACTGCTGTACATTGTTAATGACCAGTATCTTCTGGTGTCCTTTTGAGATTTCCTTGGTATATGATTCTAGATTAGTTAGGTTACTGGATCATTGGCTCGAAACTATCTTTTTAAATGTATGTGGGCAGTATTTATCTTTCAAAATAGTTGTAATGTTGAGTTGAACAGTTGTAGAATCCATCTACATGTTGATACGTAAATACAAAGATTTTTTGTTTATTGGTAAATGTCACCTGGCTTTTTACTTATCAAAACAGTCATAATATTTACTCATAAGAATATGGATGGGTTCTATTTCTGTTAACTTACTACCATTTTCAGGAATTTGTTTATGTTAGATTTGTCTTGTCTAACATGAAATACATGTAATGATTCTTCAGACAGATATGCAAGTGAGGGATAAAATCTTAATGTTGCTGGACTCGTGGCAAGAAGCATTTGGGGGACCAGGTGGTAAACATCCTCAGTACTATTGGGCATATGAGGAGTTAAAGGTAGCTGTCTACTCGATAATTTTATGATTTTTGTCAATCTCTTCGTTGATATTTTCATGTGAAAGTGGGATACTAGATTTTCAAAATTATATAATTGGCATTTGTGAATGTTCTGTAAATGATATCTGGTTCATCTTAAGGGTGAGATTACAAATTTTAAGAAGATACTTTTACTTCTTATTATAACAAGTGTAAAAATCTGTATTTTGTAGCTAAATGTGTCACCTCAATAAACACATATAGATCCTTTGCCTAAAACTATAAAGTTATCTCGCAATTCTTTAGTGACAAATGGATGAATTTTAACTTTTTAAGGTTCCACATACTTTATTCCATCAACATCTCAGCTTGGAGAATTGTTCCCTGGCAAAGGCCAACCATCATCCCGTTTGTTCCAAATTTACATTTTAAGTACATGATAAAATATTACATTGATATCTGTGAGCCATATCCACATGTGAGCTGTAATTTAATGACCATCAGATTATATCATCATAATATTGTGTTGAATTATATGTATGGCAGCGATCTGGAGTAGTTTTTCCAAAGAGATCACCAGATGCAGCTCCAATATTTACTCCTCCTCCTACGCATCCAAATATAAGAAATATGCAAGCTGGATATGGAATGTCGAGCAATTCATCAAAAACACTGGATGAAACTATGGCTACTGAGATAGAAAGTTTAAGGTTAATGTCGACCTTCTATTTTTTCCTTTTCATCCTTGCTTCCTCTGCTGTCCTTTGTGTGACCGAACTTCTGTGTGTTATCAGATGAGTCTTTAAGCTAACTTTTTCTTGAAATACTCAGTATGTCAAGCTTGGATTCCATGCGACATGTTTTGGATCTTTTGGGTGACATGTTGCAGGCTATGAATCCTGGTGATCGTGAAGTAAGTTAATCGGTTTTTCTTGGCCTTCTGAATCCTCCTTTCTTCAACCGAAACGATTTAATGTTTGATTTTCATGTTTTGTAGGCTGTAAAAGACGAAGTAATTATTGATCTTGTTGATCGGTGTCGCACAAACCAGAAAAAGTTGATGCAGATGCTAACTTCAACTGGGTTAGTTCTACTTGGCTTTTCCATCTGGCACACACCCAAATATACTTGATTGTTACTTCGTGAAGTCTGTCCACGTATATGGGGAATAATCTTTTATCACCTTGGTTTTTTCATAGGGACGAGGAGCTTCTTGGACGAGGCCTCGAACTAAATGATAGTATTCAAGGTTTGCTAGCTAGGCATGACGCAATTGCTTCTGGTACTGTGTTTCCAATTCAAGGAGCAAGTCCCAGCACTGTGCCAACTGAAGCTCAACCTAGTGTAGATCAATCCAATGTAAACAGCTCCACCCCGGGAGTGTCTTCTTCAACGCATAAAGGTAGCTCTTCAGCCATAGTGCTTTCTGAAACCGGGAGCCAGAGTGATGAAGAGGAAGAGGATGAATTTGCACAGCTAGCTCGGAGGTCACTTAGAACTGATAATATATTTAATATTTTGTGGCTCATGGTTATTGAAACCTGTTTTTCTTTTCAGTCTTGCTTGCTTATAACTCATCTAAGAAATAAACTAGTTTAGAATATCTGTTTAGGTCTTTTGTGTATGGACATGAATGGATAAGCATGTACAAATCGTTGCATTAGGCATGTATTTTCATTTAATACTTCCACTCATGTTATTTCATTCTGTCCTACAACTATTTTTTTAGAAGCCCCAATTTTGTTATACAATTTCTTGCAAAGCCCGTATACCAACATATATTGGAGGTCATGGGTGATGAAATTGTTCTACCATGTCAATAATTTTTTACTCAATGTGAACTCTTTACTATTGCAGGCATTCTAAGTCACAGCCAGTGATTTCAAATGATACCGCAACTGGTTCCAGCCAAAATTCAGCGTCAGTTAACACTACCAACACAACTCCACATGTTCCAAACCCCTCAACTTCAGTTCCATCCAATGCATTAGTTCTTTCCAACCCACCTGCCCCAGTTACTACTGCAAAGGATCAGGACATTATTGACTTACTGAGTATCACTTTGTCAGTGTCACCATCTCCACAGACAAGTTATGCACCGTCTCCACAGACAAGTTATGCACCATCAGCCTCTACCCAAGGCATGCATCAGATACCTGTTCAGTCCACATCAGAAGGGTATTTTGCTTCCCAAACATATCCGGGAAATTTGTCATACAACAGTTACGTTGTCCCCTGGGCTCAACCTCAATCTAAGTCAGAATTTCAAGCCCAGCCTCAACAACAGACGTATCAATCCCGGTCTCCATCCCCAACCCCACCCTCATCTCGTAATACACATTATGAATTCGAACAACAGCATCATCAACCGACCCAGCAGGACCAGTCTCAGCCCCAGTCTGAGCAATTGCAATCTCAACCCATACTACAATCCCCACATGTATTACAACAACCTCAACATAATCAATATAGTCAACAGTATCAACAACATTTGCAACCTCATAATGAGCAGCAACCTCAACAGTATCAGCCGCAGCACCAAACACTGCAATCTCAACCCCAACCTCATCCACACCCACAACCCAATCCCCAACAGCATTCACAGTATCAGCCCCAAACCGTACACGGTCATCAGCCTCAACCTCAGCAACAGTTTCAGAATCAACCTCAGCCACAGCAACAATTCCAGAATCAACCTCAGTCACAGCAGCAATTTCAGAATCAACCTCAGGCGCAGCAACAATTTCAGAATCAACCTCAGTCACAGCAGCAATTTCAGAATCAACCTCAGTCGCAGCAACAATTTCAGAATCAACCTCAGTCACAGCAACAATTTCAGAATCAACATCAGCAACAATTTCAGAATCAGCATCATCAATACCCTGCAAGATATCCTCCCCCACCATGGGCAGCTACACCTGGATATGCCAACTATCAAAATCACTCTCCTGCTACAAATGTGATTTCAACACAAGCCAATACAACAGTATCGTATCCTTTAGCTCCAGGAGTAAGGCCGCAAGTGTTAAACAATAATTCATTCTCTGCCAGAGGTGGTACCGGTGGAACTTCTGCAAGTGCAACTGGGCAGAAGACTTTTGTTCCATCTTACAGGCTATTTGAAGATTTGAATGTTTTCGGAAACACAGATGGAAAGGTCAGTGGTTCATCATCCAGCATGTCAGGGACAATGGGACCTGGTATGATTGGTGGGCGTAAGTGAAGTGTTCTCTTGTGTAAAAAAATGTATTGATATACTGTAAAAAATGGGACCAGCAGTATTGTTTGCAGCTTCTCATTTGCATCGTATGGAAGCTCTCCAGATTGATACAAGTGACTCTTCCTATTCTGAGTAACAACAGATCATAAAGTCATAAGCTGAGGGTTACCTCAGACGACAGACTTTGAACATTCTTTGATGTAATATTTTAGTTTCTTGTAGTGGTTCTCGTACTTATGTTCATTGATTGATCGTTAACCACTATGATGGGTGGGCACTTAAAATGCAGACACGTGTCGAATGTCATTAATTATTGAGAACATATATACCCTTGTAAGATAGCCAGTCAAGTCAAATGTAGTTAACACAGATCCATACAAATTGACAAGTCTGATTTGAATTTTTAAAAAGTACAAATTACTACTCATCGCATTGGTATATATGAACCTGGATTTTCGATCGGCTTAGTTTCAGATTTTTTGAAGCAGTCAGATATAAATTAACGTGACACTATATTTAGGGTTTTGGGATTCATATCCATTTTCGATCCCTGTATTTCTCGAAAGATATATTTTTAATTCCATTGCTCTTTTATGGTAATATTTTTATATAATCTAGATGCTGTTATGCAAAGCTCTTTTCTTTCCTTTTTTTTTTCAGAAATTGCTCTTTTTTTTTCTATAATAATATTTTTCAAGTGATGAAAAATTATTAGTGTACTATAAAGTGTCAGTTTGGGTGAAATGTCAGGATTTATAGTGATGTTTAACATAAAAACAAAAAAATAGTTAAATATTTTTTAGTTCTTAAACTTGGACGTATTTATGAATTTTGTTTATGTCTGAAATTTTGATTCATTTTATTTTTCAAACTTTAAAAATAGATGGATATAGTAATTTTAATTCAATTATATTAAAATTTTTTGAAGTGTCAAACACAATTCATGCTTCAATGTTAGTTGGGAAAGTTGTTTACACTGTTTGACACGTTTAATACGTCAAAAAATTTAATGTAATTGGATTAAAAAATTATATTCATTATTTTTAAAGTTTAGAAACCAAAATATACTAAAATTTGATACAACAATGAATTTTAATTTCATGTTAAAATTTAGAAACTAAAAACATATTTTAAAAAAATAATACTTAAAAATAAAAGTTCACACGAGAACAATGTTCACATTCACCATTTTAAATAAAATATTTAATTCAAGTCAATTTGCATTTTATTAAAATCTTTAAATCCTACTCACTTTTAAAAGTCTATATTTAAACTTTTCTTTATACGAAAATGTTTTTTTACTTGTGTTGGGAGTAAATTTCAAATTCCACCCATGAGTAATTTCCATTACTTTCCGGACAATTTTTATTGATTATGTTCATCGTTTGCTTGTACTACGTTAACATTTAAAAGAAAAACATAGAAAGAAATAAATTTTTTGTAAGCCTCAAATATTTTTCTTAATAAATTCAATATACAATAATGAATAATAGGAGCCTAAAATATGACCTACATCTATTGTGAAAAGGACATCTCCAATACACAATAATGGAAGATTGAATTTTGTATTAAAACTTTACAAAAAATTTTGCAAGGCTTTATCTTATGATCGTAACAAAGTATATACTTTGACATGCATAATATAAAGTAATGGCATATCTTAATTAATAATTTTGGGGGCCAAAATATTATTTCTAAACTACACATTATTTTAATGTCTAATATCCATGCAAGGCCATTAGAGATCATTCTTGACATATTGCAAGTAGTGTGGATAGACTTATCTTCCTTCCATAAGTGTACTACATTCTCACCTTGTACGTGAGCAAAGACTACAAAAAATTGTGTCCTTCTTAATCACCAACGTTGACCCTTGTGTTTGCTATTAAAAGAAAAAAATCTTCGAAAGTTGTGAATTTGGCATCAAGGTTGGGGGAGTCAAGGTTACCCCATCCTTATTAAGATTTGGCCTAGTCAAACAAGCATTTTGAAAGGTTGCATATGATGTCATATGCAATTTCAAATTGATAGACAAATTATCTAAATATCTTTTCGAAATATATCTTTCGCAAAGCTCTCATTCTCAAATTAGTTGCAAATTAATGAAATGCAATATGAAAAGCTTAGGGTTAAGGGAGATTTATATAAGATTTTGTATATTGATTTGTCTTTCTTCCATTTTGTTTTTCAATCTCCCTCTCAGTTCCAACTTCAATAACATCTATATCAACAAATCAACAGATATGAACATTAAAATGTAGACTTCAAGGTGAAGTAGTTAGTTGGAAACTGAAGAACATGTAGATACCATCTAAGTAGTCATTGTCAAATCCAGGAGTAGTAAGAACAAACAAAGGGATGTATTTTGGGTTAGCCTTTGGAACTAATTTATTATCAACTAAAAATACCTTTATTCCGATTTGAAGTTGATCTTGTAACTATGATGTCTAGTTCTATAAGAATCTCCATTACATGCAATATTAAAGCATTGAATATAATAAACTTTGCCTTCTGAAAGGTGAAATTAAAATTTGTAAATTAGCGTCTTCCTATTTGAGGCATGATGAATGGTGTGACCCTGCATTCACATTTCCATTTTCAATATCAGAAGTCATAAGTCATATAGGAAGTTCTAACAAATTTATATTGATCATGAATGGGGTGTATCTTACCTCCTTGTCTTGTAGTATCATCTCTAATGAAAAAGAAGACTTTTGCTTAATGAAATCAAAGACCAACCACATCCTCAATACCCTTGCAATTATGTTCTAGTGTTTCTTTTTTGGATAGATTTCATTCAACGAATAAACTCATTTTTGCATATTCATTTTTATATATGTTCTAAATGTTGTGAACAAAAATGTAAATTGAAAACAATACACTAAACAAAGAAATAAACTCAATAAACTAAGTCAAAGAACATAGAGGTAATTTGAAAACAAAAATGTATAAAGGTGTCAAGCATTTAAGGTACGAAAATATATAAGCATGTATAAATAAATAAAGGAATTTTAAATTTCGAATCAAAATTCTTAATTTGAAGCTGCCAAAATTCAAAATTGCTGATCTCAATTCCCTAATTGAGACATCATAAATTGAGACATTGAAACATAATCCCTAATAATCACTAATAATCAAAGATAACATCAAAAAGTGCAAAGCAAAATAAATACAACTTTAACTAAAAGAAACGTTGTCCAAAACATTGAACAATGCTTCAAGCATTCAAAAACAAAAATTTCCAAAAACAAAAACAAACAGAGATTTGTATTCTTAAATAATTACAATTGTAATATTTTTGCAAGGAACATTCAATGCAAGTCAAAAGTAAAGAACAAAAAGACCAAAAATCGAAAATGAAAATAGGTTTCAAAGTCAGAAAATACAAACACATAAAAGAAAAACATCAATGAAAGCAAAAGACAAAACCATTTCAACAATGATGTATATATGTAGAACGGTTCAAAGCATAAAAGCGATAAAAAATAACAAAAAATGCTTATTGTGAACGTAATCCGAGAGAGAATGGTAGAGAGAAAGATGACAAAGTAATCGAAGAGAGAAGATGACATATCATTTTGTGGGAAGATGAACATGTTAAAGATGGAGAGTGATATGAAAAAGGGGTTCTCTTAGATGAAGAATAGAACGTAGTGTGTAAAAATTAATTATGTGACGTGACAGTTAAGGGAAAAAGTCATGTTGGTGGAGATGCCACTTGTCTCTTGTTTAAGCATTTCCAAGCTTCAAGAATTATTCCAACTTTCAAGATTGTAAATTTCCATATTTAGCTTAATAAATTTATGTTTCTTTTTCTTTTTAAAGGTTAACTTCCTAAATTATTGTATAATCACATCGATCGCTTATAAAAGTTATTTCATCAACTAATACCGATCACTTCTTATTTGATATTTTCTTAATTAATTGTTTTTTTTTTGAAATATATTTTTGTTATTTATTAAAATTCTATACTATTTTCTTAATTTTGTTTTAAATTTATTCTATTAAATATAAGTTTAATATTAAATTGTTCTTCCAAATGAATTTTACACATTATATTTCAAATACATAAAATTTTATTTTATTATATGATTTAAATCAAGGACAAATTTTCTCCTTTATTTGTTCTCACTAGTTTTTCGTATATTCTTCTTCTTGCTTTGAATCCAAGAAAAAGAGAAACCTAAAGAAGAAAGTTTGGGAGAGTGCGAGATCATAAAAGAAAGATTCTAAATATAAGTAGCATTTCAGTGAGATGAAACGATGCATGAGATGGGCGTGTACCTCATGAATGTTGAGATTTCTTAAAATCTCAACAATCGCACAACTATGGTTCTTGTCTACTATATATCTAAGACAATGTTAGTGTAGGTAAATTACTAAAATAGACATTCTATTTAATTGACATGCGTCTAAAATTGAGGCTATTTTTGTCTTTTTGATGTTGTTTGGTTTTGCCGTTTGAAGTAATTAGTGATTGACGTTAGTTGTCAGTAGATAACATCTTCTTCCCCAATACAATCTGTTTTGAACCATTTGCTTCGTCAAGGTTAGGTTTTTCTCTTCTTCTGTCTTCTTCGTCCATCCTTCTTTCTTCTTCTTCATACGAAGTTACATTTTTTTAACTTCCTATTTATTGTTCTTCATGCAGAATAGAACATTTGCTTCATCAAGGTTATTTTTTGTTGTTCTTCTTCCTTTTTTTTCTTCTTCTTCGTGGATCCTTCTTCTTTCTTTTTCTTCGTATTCTGTTAATTTTTTTACTTCGTGTTGATTGTTCTTCATGAAAGGTTTGATTTTTTTTTTTAGATTGAAGTGCTTTGACATTGAACAAAATAAGGCTCAAGGATAAGGATCTAAGGCCCTTTGCAAAAGCGGATTAAAAAAGATTCAATTTGTAGTTTTTCTTTTCTTTTCTTTTTATGCTTCAAATGTTTTTCTTTCTTTTTTTTGAACTTTTTTATTGATCGTCAGTTGTTGGATTTAACATTTTTCAGTTTTGATTTTTTTAGGTTTGGAGAGATAAGGCTCAAGTATAAGGATTTAATGTCCTTTTCAAGATTTGGGTTTCGTATGGTGAGGCATTTGCACTACTTGAGACTCTTAAACTCTACAACAAATTGTTGGCTCTTGGGATCAAAGTTGTGTTCATCACATAAAGACCATTGGGTCTGAAGAATGTGACTGTTTCCAACTTGAAGAATGTTGGATTCGACAAATCGGAGAAACTAATTGCGAGGTTAGTTTTGTTTGTTCTGATGAATCTTAAACTAAACATGTTTTTTATATGTTGTAGTGTTTGATGAACACTTTTGTTGGTAGAAAGAAAAACTATTTGATGAACATTGTTTGAAGAAGTGGTTTTTGGGTGTAGGGATCCATCCATATATGTCATTGTCATTCATTGACATGTGTGTAAATAGAAGGACCTTTTGGTCTTTATGCTTTTCTTTTTGTTTCCCGCTCCCATGATGAAAAAATCTGGCCGTGAGTGTGCATTTAAGTTTTCCCGCTTCATCCTCTAATGGATGATCAAATCTTTAAATGATTCCACATTTAATGCTTGATTAAAATATTGATTGACATATTGATTGACAGACAATTGCTTTTCTTCTTCTTCTCCCAAAAAACCTATTTTCATTCTTCTTCCGTAAAACGACAAATCTACATGATCAGAAGAAAACCCTTCGGCCTTAAGGTTAGTGCTCTTTCTTAAGGTTTTCTTTTTCTTTTTTTTTTACTTCTTTTGCAATGAACATTGTGTCCAATATCAATAGTTGTTGAAGGTCAGTAGCTTGAGTTTTCTTTCTTTTTCTTCGTGGTCGGTCTTCTTCTACTTTGGGTTCATGGTAGTTTTGTGTTTTTGGTTTTTGGTCATTCCATAATTTGCCAAATACTGATTTTGTCTTTACCTTCTATCTCCTATATTAGAGCATGGGTGCATCAGATGGTTATTTGGTTAACCACAATCCTCACGATTATGAAGGTTATTATTTTTTTTTCAAAGAACTTATCTTTTTGGTTTCTTCATCTTCAAATATACCTATACATTTTTTCCATTCTTAGTTTTTGGGTTGAGATTATTGTAGGTACGGGGATGTTATGTTTAAACGCTATGGTTGTTGGATTTGTTTTTTGTATTTGTAATGTTACCATTGAGGGGAGTTCGTTATATAGTTATGCTTTTGTTCTGCACTTAGGTGTTTGTTTTCGTTGTAAAATATTGGGTTTGTGAATTTTGATTTTTGTTTTCTGGGTCCCAAAGTTTAATTTTTTTTCTTTATTTTTCATGGTTATTTTTAGTTACCCTATGGAAGAAATCATTTTCACTAGACTTTCAGAATAATGTATTCTAGGGTATTTGGATGGGGATGTTGGTTGAACTCGATTTGATTTTAGAGGGATATGTATGTTGAAAAATTAGTGGTTTTTTTTAGAGAAACAAAATGTGCTTTTTTTCAACTATTTCTTTCTCTAATACTATTTTGTTATTTTTGTATTAAGGAAGCAAAGGTTGTCAAAGATAAACCAACTATTTCTTCTACTTTGAAGAAAAACTTAAACCTTTTGTTTTTAGAAAGTATATTTACTATTTTTCATTTTTAATATCATTGTTTGACTGATATCATTTGTTGATGTTGTTTGCAGATTGAAATGCTTTAACGTCGAACAAGATTATAGTGTACTAAGGTTAAATCTTGATGAAATAATTGTAGGTGAGGTTGATGTTGTTGATTGTGGCCAACATGATTTTGATCACCACAACAATTACCATTTTTTCCCACACTAAATCTCAATCCATGTAGTTCAATTTTTAAATTTTTTTTGCCATCATGTTACTTTTGTCCTAACAATAACATTATATGATTTATGGTTTGTAAGGCTTCTTTAGTGTTTATAGTCACTGAAGTGTTTGTGTTCATTGGTTGTTGCAAATGCTTTATTACATAACCGATAGTTCTAGGAACTGAATTTACCTTCGATGGATTGAATTTTGATACCTAAACGGTTAAAGGCAGTTGAAGGCATCTCAAAGTGTGGTTTGAGTAACAAAGGTGTAAGAGATAATGCTATCTTCGATGTTTAGACTTGGTTGATTGTATACTTACATGGTTAGCATTGAATTTTAATTCATCATATGCTAAACAAATGTACCATTAAGTTATTATTTTATCTATGTGGTAATTATGTTAAACATAATAAATATTTATGTTCAAAATCTTTCATATCTTTAAAACTTTCATATTATATAAGTTATTGTTAATATTATTATTATTATTATTATTGTTGTTATATCAAATTTTTTATTACAAATAAAAGAAATAAATTCAGTTATTGAAAAAAACTAAAACCAGTATCTTATATAACTACAAATAAATACAATAAATTTAATACAACAAAGTAAAACAAAAGGTCCATTATTATTGTTTATAATGGAATCACAATAAGATTTCAAAAAACATAAAAAATAACTTATCATATATTGCTTACACGATCATATTGCACAAGATACATACAATTAACTATTACAATAACAAAAAAATATACAATTCATTTTAATATAGTATATAATTATTCGTTTTATTATTATTTATAATAATTGTGCTATTAAATGTATATTACATTTCTCTTATTAATCGACCTTTCTATAATAAGTAATATTATAAGAGGTAAATGACTATTTAATTTAAATAATAATTAAAAATGTTTTTTTAAATTTTTTAATTAATTTATATTTTTATAATAAGTAATATTATACATTTTATAATTATATCTAATAATCGTTTTAATAATTGTATAATACATTTCTTTTATTATTGGAATTTTTTATAATAGTTAATCTTATATAAGGTAAATTATTATTTTTATAACTATTAAATCAATCTTAATATCACAAAAATATAATTTAAGCATTGAAAGTAAAATAACTTTATTATAGTTAATTATAGTCACACTTCATAATAAGTAACGTCAAATTTGAATAGATAGATTTATAATTGATTTGACCATACTTTATCATGAGAATAGCTATTTATAATTAATTTCAATTAATTTCACAATACTTTATAATGAAACGAAAAAAAAACTACTTCAATGAAATAACCTACCTACAATAAATAAATTAACACAAAAATATTAGATTATCACTGAACCAAAATAATAGATATACTGAACCAAGTTAATAGACATATTGAGTATAATATATATAGTATTAGAAAATTGATTCACCAAATCTAAAAGGGCCTCCACTAAAACAAACTGCAGAGGTATTGAAAAGACACTTAATAAATATTGCTTGTCGCCAAAATCAAACCCTTCTTATTGATTGAGAATGTAATGATTTGACCACTGTAAAATAAGTTTACTTCATAAAGCTTATTTAAGTTGTGTGAAATATGAATTATATTAATAATTAATTAGAATAATTAATAGTTAAGTGTTGTCAAACATTAAAAATTAATCATCAAATATACAATACATAATAATTAACAATAATATATCATTTCATGTTAATTATACGAAATATATTTTTCTTAATATAAACTAATTATTTTCAATTAACACAAATCTATATTTAAATATAAAAAATAACTAACAAAAATATATCATTTCATGTTAATTATAGAAAATATATTTTTCCTAATATAAACTGATTATTTTTAATTAACACACACACACACACACACACACACACACACATATATATATATATATATATATATATATATATATATATATATATATATAAAAAATAACTAACAAAAACATACACTACTACAATAAAATCTCATATTTTCTGCCAATTTTGTTTTGAAAATCTTTTCGTAAGAAATACTTACGAATTTTGTTGCCAAAAAAAATACAAGAAATTTCTACCAATTTTTTTGTAAAATATTTTGTATAAAACACTTTTTGCAACAAATTTTATAGGAAATACTTGCAAAATTTTGTAGGAAATTATTATCCACGAAGGAATTACTTGTCAATTAAAATTAAAAAAAAATGGCAGAAAAAGCTTTTTCTTGAATTTTTTTTAACAAATTTGTAAACAATATTCTATATAATACGAGAGTTTTTAGTAATAATATTACAATGTCATATTTAAATATTAGTTACTTAATTACATTGTTGTTACTAATTGTATTAAGTAATTTAGCTTATATAAATTTATTATTGTCAATAACCAAATGATTAATTACACAAGTTAAATTATTATTCTCATAACTTAATAATAAATTTCTTAGTTTTATTGAATTTCATATATATTGAATACATTTACAATATATCAGCCATAATAATACAAAAAATAATTTATGCATTTAAAATAACAATATTATAATTATTATTTTTTATTATTATTTGAATAGATAAATATATTTTATTTTAAATTATTACTTTAATTATTATTTAACAAATTTTGAATCAATGTGTATTGAATATATTTATTACATTTTATTTATAATGTCAGTTTTAATATTACTTTACAACATTATTTGTATAATAAGCATTTTACTGTATGAATAAGCTATCTTTTCAAGATTTGACCAAAATTTGTGGTTCAAGAAAGTATTATATGATAACAAGTAAAAGCAGGATATAGAGTGTTAACATATCCAGAGTGTTATATCCAGAGTGTATGGTAATAAACTATCTTACACTTATTTCAAATTGGGTTGATTGTAAAAATATGGGTTAATTATGTTTTTCGTCCCTCAAGTATTGAGCGTTTTTGGTTTTCGTCCCTCATTCAAAAGATGCGCTATTTAAGTCCCTCACGTTCTGAAACGCATGGAATTCGTCCTCATTTTTTAACTCCGTTAGGTTTATTAGAAAGCTGGCAGACGGAGTGCCACGTCAGGATCCCGTTTTTTACTTTCACTCAGGTACAGTAACACGTGTTTTAAAAGGGGTCTTAAAAGGGGTCTGAGGGTAACGTTTGGAACCCTAAATTAAACCCTAAATTTTGAATTGTGAGATAGGATCGTTGGTGAGGAGCTTGAGGAGTTCACTTTGGTGCGGGGGAAACGTAGGTGATGAAGAGTGGTAGTTCCGGAATTGATTGTAGGCAAAGGAAAAGTGGTTCGAAAATTTCTCAAAGCTCAATGTCATGTTTAGAAATAGCATCGAAAGTGTGTGGGTGTGGGGAACGATTGTTGCTCCTAAAGGCAGGTACTGTGAAGAACAAGGGCAGGTTATTTTGGAGATGTCGAAATTGGGCGGTAAGTGAGAAATTGCATTTGTTTTACTCAACCTTGCTTTGGTGGCTGTTGTAATGGTTTCAATTTTTTTGCAGTCCAATTCAAATTGTAATTATTTTGAATGGGTTAATGAAGAGGAATGTAAAGGAGAAGGTGGAGAATCGGAATTTGAAGCTGGCGCCGGAAAACGATTTGAAGAAGAGGAAGTTTGTTTGGAAAAGGAGAAATTGATACTGGACTTGATTAAGAAAAACGAGAAGTTGAAAAGGAAATTGCAAAAAGAGAAAACATTTGGGAAATTGCTGCAACTTTTATTTGTACTGTCGTGGGCATTTTCAATTGTATTTGTGGTTATGTTTTTGTTCAAGTTAAACTGTAATTAGTTATTGTATTTCTGGGGAATTAGTTTGTACTGATGAAAATGGTATTACTAATGATATGAGTATTGGATTCCATTTTGGTATTACTAATGATATTTATGGTCTAGAATATTTATGATCCACAACATTTTGTATTTGGTATGTTTCAAATTACAATCAGAGGATTCAAATTACAATCAGTGGACTTTATATAGATTTTGGAATATTTTGTCAGATATATAACTAAAAGCAATGGTTAAGCTTAAGAGAAAAAAATGTTCTTATAGATGACAGTGTATATAATTCGCCATTAGCATAAAATAAATGTGTTTAATAAGTTTTTGACAACTAAATGATTCGTGTTTTTCCACCTATTTTTGACAATTAAAGTATTCAAGAGATTTAGAGCGTTATATGAAAGTGGTCCACATTTATAAATACAGCACTGCAAAGTATAATAAAGCAACAAAAGTGGTCCCTGCTATTGCATTCATTAAAGTATTCCATAATAGACAAAGTGGTCCACATTTTTAAATACAGCACTACAAAGTTTAATAAAGCAACAAAAGTGGTGCTCCAAAACAAAATAGTGGTCCACTATCCCTATGCCCAATGTGTCAAAAGTAATTGTCTATTACAGATTTCTTTAATAAAGCAACAAAAAAGTTTGGA
>Ga0214544_1006455_pt1 | contig 21613 bp, 28 predicted proteins | sample CNSS3metaG_FD_160074 | JGI IMG/M metagenome (GOLD analysis project Ga0214544, IMG submission 160074) | Root nodule microbial communities from cowpea collected in UCLA plant growth center, Los Angeles, California, USA - CNSS3 | ecosystem: Host-associated > Plants > Roots > Nodule | place: USA...
ACTATTGATTTACGTGATTGGAAGTAACCAACTAGGTTTACGGCGAAACATAGAAATCGATCACTGATCCAATTGGAGTACCTCTATGATGGGTTCAAATTTTTGCCCTCATTTAATATTTAAATTTGGGGATTTAATTGAATTTTCTGTGCTTAAAGATTGATTTAATTAGGATTTGTGATTATTGGATTTATTGAGTAAATTTGGTAAAAGTGGCGTAAAAATTGGTTTTAGTTGCATAAAATATTATTGGATATTCTAACGTTTGTTAATGCAGCTGGAATTTATTTTTGGTCATTAATAGTGTGGATTTGAAATATTCAAAGTTACAAAATAAGTCCAAAATCAAGAAATTCTGGAAAAGAATAAATCAGGAGCTAAATGCACCCCCAGATTTTATTTGTACACTCGTCCTGCAAATGGACCACATAAACCTATTCTGCACCCCCAATCTTTACTAAGTTGCACCCCTCCTACCACTTAAACTCCACTTAACCAGATTATGCCATGTAGCAATCCCCACCTTTTAAAATTAGCCAACCAGAACAAGCCACGTGTTATAATCCTCCACTCACCAAATTGACCAGTCAGATCTTGCGACGTCATCATCTCCTCCATCTCACACATGAAACCCTAACCCTAATTTTCCTCTTCTCCTACCATCACCATGGCAGCCGCCGGCCACCATTCACGGACCTCGCCGTCAGCTGCGCCGCCACTTCCATCATCAACCATCACTGCACCTGTTCGTCAATCACCGGCCACCGCAACACCACTGTGCTTGCACCTGCTCCATTCATGCAGCGAACCAGCGACACCACCACGCAAACGCCGGAAACACGAGCAAGAACCACAACCATGAACCTGCACCAGTTCGCGTCAACCATTGCAGACGCAAGACAACTTCATCTTCTCTTCCACGAGCCAGATCCGCACACACCATCGAGAGTTCTTCACGCACCAGCAGATTCTAGTGAACGCGAGCCATACCTGGAAATCGCGAACCAGCGACGCATCACCACAAATCCACCATTGCAGCAGCGGATGCATCACCTTCGCCGGAAAACACCACCGCACCACCACGTCGGAGCAGCCACCACGTCGAAGCAGCCGCGCCGTCACGCACAGCCAAGGGAGGGAGATGAGTGTGAGAGTGAAACCCTAATTCTAGAGAGAGACTCTCTACGCCACGTGTCAAGCTGCTATTGGACAGTCAAACTGGTCAACTGGTCAACTGGTCAAAGTCAACAGTCAACTCTGGTCAAAACTGCAAAAATGGTTAAATAACAGGGGCAGAATTGGAAATTGGACAGGAATTAAGTTGCTAATTAATTAAATAAAAATAAAAGATTTTAGCAACTGACAGATAAAGCCCAAAGTCCAGTTGAAGCCTATATAAAGAGACTTAAGGGAGCAGAAACGACACAACTTAGACACTTAGAACTCTCTGGTTTTGGCAGATACCGTCTCCACCACATCTCTCATTCTTTCTTTTATTTTCTTTCCTTCATATCATCATGTATTCCATCAAAGCCATGGAGGGCTAAGCTTTTAGGGTTGATTCCACTATAATTTCTTAACTGGATTCTGAGGTTAGATGAATTTATGTGTTTGTTATTTTGATTATTGTTGTGGTTTTTGTTTATCTATGTCCTTTGCTTCTTAATCGAATAGAAAATAATGATTTTAAATCTACATGCATGCTACTCATATGAGTTAAAAGGTTTTTAAATTAAATTGAGACTTTACTTTGATTTTATTTAGAAACTTTCATTTGATTAAATAAGTTTTTGCCAATAATTGAGACTCTACTTTGATTAGAGGTAATTACTTTAACTAAAATTAGTCAAGACTTTACTTTGATTAATTAAGTTTTCTATTTGGCGAAGAAACAAAGGAATAGACATGATTAGGCATAGTAAAATTTAATTGAGATTGTACTTTGGTTGAATTTACTATGGATAATCTAAAAATTCTCACTTTTAATTGAGACTATACTTTGATTAAAAGTGAGAATGCCAACAAATGAATTGAGACTTTACATTGATTGATTTGTAAATCAACAACAATAATTAATTTAACAATAACCTCTAGATAACCGATGAAGAATCCTATTTTGAAAAAGTAGTGGAATTAACCTATTTACTATTATTGTGTTTACGATCTTTTATTTGCATGTCATTCATTCTTTGCGTATCAAAACCCCTATATTTTTATTGTTACTATTTTTAATTGTATTTTTCTAAGAATCAAATATTTGAGATCAATTATGTATTCGTTGTGAGACGACTCAGGGTTATCTTAACCCTAACATTGGTTATAGTATTAGACCTTGTTGAATTCTTGTACAACCCCAGTTTCACCTTTTCTCACTTGCATACCCCTTGATTTGAGTCCAGCCACAACTTTCCAAACTTTCTTGTTGATCTCCATGCGGAAACCCTTGATACTTGACAGCAGCACATCATGTTTGAACTCCAAGTTGGTGAAAAACACCTTCACCAAGTTTGGATAAATTTTCCCTGAAATTTCAAGGAAAGACTTCAACATTTGATGCTTGAGTTGTTGAAATAGACTCTCAAAGCCTTCAGCCCTCAGCCACAAAAACCTCAGCAACTTAGGAATGTTGATTTGCTTCATGTTCATCTCAATGAGGAACACTTGGATGTTATCCTCATGATCTTCGAACCATGCCTCAATTCTCCCATGATTTTCTTGGTTTGGAGACCTTGGGGTAGGAGGAGTGGAGTGTTTATCAACTGATTGGGTGGATCTTTGTTGACGACGAGGCATGATGAGTGTGTTGAATAAACGTGCAGCGAAATAATTAGCGTTTGAACAAAAAACCAAGAGTGAGGGTGAATTGGGTTCTTAACAAAAGTTGTGCTTTTAAAATTTTCCCTTTTTAATATCAAAGTTCAAATAAAATATTTCCTTTATTTTAATAAACACAATAAAATAAAGATAGTAAGGAAGAGAAAATTGCACAAAGTATTTATACTGGTTCGGATCAGAAGACCCAACGTCCAGTTGATAATCTCTTAAAAGCAACATTAACTCAATCACTAAAATAAACCAAACTTACAATCAATGATAAGAAAGATTAGGATTTAGAAAACACCTCTCTTGAATCACACAAGAGATGAAGACACCTCTTTTGAAATCCACAAGGGATGAAAATACTTTCCATGAATCACACAAGGAATGAACACCTCCTTTGAATCACAAAGGATGATCGATTTCTCCTAGCAACAATAACAACACTCAATCACTCAATATCCCACTTGATGAAAGTTATCGCTCTACCCACACTAGGTTTTTCAAAGGCTTCTAACAGAAAGTTCTCAAGTACTCAAACTTCTCTAACTTCTGTATTTGATAATGAAAGCCTACCACTCTATTTACAGAAGCCTATTTAGAAATTAGGTTAAGAATATGAAAAGTTAAGTCACAACTGCCATAGATAATCGATTATCATAAGTGATAATCGATTATCATAGAAACTTTTCTAAAAACATTTTTCTCATTGTGATAATCTATTATCAACAAGGATAATCTATTATCAGCATGTGATAATCTATTATTATTAGTGATAATCGATATTCAAGAGGCTTTTCTCAAAAATGAGTTTTAACTGAGATAATCGATTATCACTAAGAATAATTGATTATTCCAGTGAGTTTTGCAAATAAATAAAATTCTCTTGGTGCTCTACTACTTAGGTTTTTCCTTTAGACTCTTGACATACTAATTTAACTATTTTAAATAACATACACAGAGTATAATATCTAAACGACTAAACCCTTAAGTCTTCAATGTATCTCTTGAATTCAAGCATTCTTTTAAGTCTTCCACATTTTTCCATGCATCATCATCAAGTCTTTCATACTTCTTCATAAGTCATCATCATCATCAAAACTCTTTATTGAAGGAAGATGTCCAACTTCTTCTTTTTTATATATAGAGTGTGGGTATGGCTATTTCTAAGAGATGTATCATGCAAATGCAACACTTCAAGTGTAGTATTTATAATTGAACAGGCTAATTTTTAGAAACAGTTGATTAAATGTGTCAGATTCATGATTACAGTACCTCACACATTCATGATGTTTCCAATGAGTTTTTATGAGTGATTCAATCAGTTTAGATCATGTGAGTTGCATGCACATTGGAATTACACACTACACATGTTTTTTTGTCAATAAAATCAGAAAAAGCAACACATGGTTAATGAAATAACTGTTAGGAGCAGATAGTACCTGACAAAAAGATGCATTCTTTGACTGGGCCAGCTTTGCAATTCAATTCGTTAGCAAATGTGCAGTTTAAGTAAAATCAACATGTTAAATTTATAATTCAGTCGATTAAAACAACATCAGTGCATAAAACATTAAAACAGAATCTAGTTAAGTGAAATCAACAAACTGATTTTCAAAATCAATCGATTGAAAATCGTGAATTTGAACTTCATTTTTCCAGATTCAGTTTTAATGAAATCAACATATTGAATTGTGGAAACAACATATTGAAATTCATAGCAGATCAGATTTTCAGCATACAGTGGCAACTTAAGTGAAATCAACACGTTGAAATGTAGAATCAATAGACTGAAAGAAATGACAGATTGGAATTTTTTTCAAACAAAGACAGATTTAAGTGAAATCAACACATTGAAATGAAAAATCTACAAACTAAATATGACAGTTTTCAATTTTGGCATACAGTAGCAGATTTTTATGAAACCAATGCATGAATACATAAGATTAACATGCTAAAAACACATCATACCACATTCTTCATGTCTAATATGGCTAGTTCAGTTCTTAGGTTGTTAAATCTATCTCTAGCTAATGGTTTTGTAAACAAATCAGCCAGTTGATTTTCAGTTTTAACAAATTGAATTTCACAATCTCCCTTTTGACCATGATCACGAATAAAAATGCCTAATGTTTGGTTTTAGAATGTTGTATTGGATTCTTGGTTAAGTTGATGACACTAGTATTATCACAATACAAGGGTACCTTACTTAGCTTTACACCATAGTCCAAAAGTTTATGCTTCAACCATATGATATGTGCACAACCATGTCCAGCAGCAATATACTCAGCTTCAGCAGTAGAGAGTGTCACACATGCTTGCTTTTTGTTATTCCATGAGATTAGACTTGAGCCAAGTAGATGGCAAGTGTCATTGGTGCTTTTCCTATCCAATTTGCACCTTGCATAGTTTGAATTTGAATAACCACTAAGAGTTATGTTAGAACCTCATGGATACCATAAACCAACATTGGTTGTTCCTTTTAGGTACTTTAGAATTCTTTTTGCAACTTTAAAGTGTGATTCCTTTGGATTTGCTTGGAACCTAGCACATAAGCATACACTAAACTGGATATCTGGCCTACTGCTTTAAGATAGAACAAAGACTCAATTAACCCTCTATATTTGGTTAAATCTACTGGTTGGCCAGCCTCATCTGCATCCATAAGGCAATTTGTAGCAATTGGAGTGGTAGCTTCCTTGCGATCCTCCATTTTGAACTTTTTCAACAAGTCAAAACAATATTTTGATTGGCTTATAAATGTTCCATGCTTGAATTGCTTGACTTACAGCCATAGAAAGTAGGTAACTCACCCATCATGGATATCTCAAATTCTCCCTGCATAGTTGCAACAAAGTCTTCACACAATGTGTTGTTATTTGAACAAAAGATGATATCATCAACATACACTTGAACAAGTATAACATCACTTTCACGTTTTCTAATGAAGAGTTTTTTATCCATTGCACCTCTAGCATAACCTTTTGATAAAAGAAAATTGCTTAGCCTTTCATACTACTATTGTGGTGCTTGTTTCAAACCATATAAGGCCTTTTTCAATTTGAAAACATGGTTAGGATAGAGATGATCCTCAAAGCCAAAAGGTTGTGATACATACACTTCTTCATTTAGAAAACCATTCAAGAATGCACTTTTCACATCCATTTAATGCAATTTAAAGTTACACATGCAAGCATATGCTAAGAGTAATCTCATAGCTTCTAGCCTAGCTACACGTGCATATGTTTCATCAAAGTCAATGCCTTCTTCTTGATTATACCCTTTAGCAACTAGTCTAGCTTTGTTCCTTCCAACGTTACCATCTTCATCCATTTAGTTTCTAAAACCCCATTTGGTTCCAATTATATTCATATCATCGGTTTTAAACACTAGAAACCACACACCATTTCTTGTGAATTGATTGAATTCATCTTGCATAACAACAATTCAATTACTATCATTCATAGCGTCATTCACATTATTAGGTTCAATTTGAGATCAAAAGCAACATGTTTACAAAATACAATTATACGTCTAGTGGATACTCCCTGTTTGCTTCATTATGCAACTCTTCAAAATCATACAACAATTGATTGTAGTCATTTTTGTCTAGAAAACTTACTTGACTTGAAGAGGATGACTCATAACCAGCCTTGATGCACAAATTGGCTTTTTCACTCTCATCTTGTGAGGAGCTACTTGTTGAATCATCATTGTTCTCCCATGTAATGTATGCACGTCTTTCCTTTGGTTTCTTCTCCTTTTTCCTATCAACACTCTTCTCCTTTTCTTTGTTAGCATTTGGACATTCAATTTTGATATGTCCTTGTTTTCCACAGTTATAAAAAGTAAAATTAGAAGAGTTTGATTCATTTCGTTTGGAAGTATACCTCTTGAGATTACCTTTGCTACCTTCCCTTTTGAGATACTTACCAAACCTTTTGACAAAGAGATTCAAGTTTTCACTATCACTTGATTCAACTATCTCATCCTCGGGTTCCTCATTCTTCTTGGTGCTAGTCTTCAAGGCTATGTTCCTTACCTTTTTTTCACTTGACTCTAGCTCATTTAACCTTTGCATCTCAATTTCATGCTCTCTTAGCTTGCCAAACAATGCAGTTGTAGTCAATGTAGATAAGTCTCTTGTTTATGATATAGCCATGACTTTTGGTTACCAAGATCTATCAAGACATTTCAACACTTTGATGTTTAAGTCCTCTTTGTTAAATTCCTTACCCAAACCCATGAGATGGTTGACTATGTGAATGAATCTCTTTTGTACATCAACTATAGATTCTCCTTGTTGCATCTTGAATAGCTCATATTCTTGAATCAAGGCATGCTTCCTTGCTCTCTTCACATCATTGGTTCTTTCATAAGTCACTTCAAGAACCTCCCACGTTTCCTTGGCACTCTTGCATTGTGAAACACGAAAAAACTCATCCATGTTAAGAGATGATGTGAGGATATTCTTAGCATTACAATCATATTGGGCTCTTCTCCTTTCTTCCTCAGTCCATTGAGTCCAAGGCTTATCAACCTACACATTTGCAACAGTATGCTTAGGAGTATATGGTCCATTTATGATTGCATCTCAATAAAGATTTTCATCCTAATTTTCCAAAATTGGTAATTAATGCCACTAAACATAGGGGGTTTATGATTTACGGCACCTTCAGTAACGGCTAACTTGTTTTTAGCCATTTCAAGTAGTTCAAAAACAGATTTAGGACCTTACTTGAGCAAATTTCAAGTACCTAGCTCTAGATACCAATTGAAGTTTTGAAATGGTTCAAATTCTAAGAAGGAGGTTGAATTGGCTAGTTAAAAATTTAGGCAATCTTTAAAGTCTAAAAACTATCTTTAATTGAATCAATTCGATCACCAAGTTTAGATGCAAAAATCTCTAGATAGTATACTTTCAATCGGTCAAAAATAGAGTTAGTCGATTGATTTTACTAAACAAATTTTGTTCTGGTATAATCAATCGATTGAAATAGAAAAACAATCGATTGAAATACTGGGAAAATGCAGAAATGCATATTTATGATTTGGACCAAGAACAATGTGAAAGAACAATCAAGACAGGTTCTAATTGATTATGCAAGCATGTTCAATGCTACATATGCCACCAAAACACTCAAGAATATGAAAAAGATGGTTTAAACCAAGTTCTTTAAACTTTAAATGATAATGCAAGAGAGAAGGGTTAGAGAAAATATTGAAGCACAAGATTTTTATACTGGTTCACTCAAACCTAAGCTACATCCAGTTTTTCAAGGCAACCCGAGCCTGACTTTGCACTATTTCAAAAGATTTACAAAGTTTACACTCTTACACTTTCAATATAAGCAAAAACACACAAAAAAGACTCTTGAATCACACAAGAATCACATAAACACAAGAATCACAAAAACACAAGAATCACAAAAGCACAATAAGACACCTCTTGTAGACCTAGAAAGCCACCAGGCACACACACAAAGCTTGAGAAAGAGCAAACCTTAGTGGTAGCACAACCTGCCTACCACAAACACATTCTCCAAGCTTCAAACATAAGCACAAACCTCCAAGAATTGATCCAAGATCAATCTTCAACAGCTGCAATCTGAATGATCATGAAAGAGAGAGAACTCTAAGGTTTCCAGAATAGTTTCGCACTTAAAAATGGTCTTGTTACCTCTCTTTCGAAAATTACAGCACTTATAGTCAAATTGTTACGAAATTCAATAGGTTGATTTCCAAATCATTCGGTTGATTTCACTTGACTTAAGTGAAATCAGTCGATTAAAAAATAAAGCAACTGAGTGAATAAGTCATAGTTTATGACTATTACAGCCAACCTTTTAACCAGTTGAAAAATCATTCAACAAATTAAAAGACACATTTTAACCTCTTGAAAAATATTTCAACAGATTAAAAAAACACAATAAAGATCAAATACATCAAACTAATGCTACAAGGTCTACAATGTGAATTACAAACATCAAGCATTCTTTCCTAGTGATTGATCCATGTGGAGTGCACGCGTTCAAGGCTTGTCAAACATGAATACCATCAAATCTCCATAACTTCATCAATGAAGGCATGATTCCAAAGCAATGGCTCCAAGTAGTTCAACAAAGCTTCATCGAATCTTCATGACCCAGGCTTCACATGTCAACAGATTACACCTATTAGACGAATATGTCCATTAGAGAACCTAATTGGAAGAATGACTAGACGAGTCAATATATATATATATATATAGCTCACTATTATAGAGAAATGAAAAAATAAATATTATGGCAAATTAACAGAACATAACAAAGTTTGTCTTTGGCAATTTTAATCATTATAACAAGGGTTGAAGAGCTAGCTATTAAATTTCTCTTTAGAAATTTTAATCATTTATGTTAAAATATTCTCTATGCAATTGTGTGGAGTAACTTTTAAAATATAGACCACTATAAGAGTAACCCTTTTAATTGTGTGCAAATGTTTATAACTTTTTACAAAAATAAGCAAAGACAAGGATGACATTGGAAATGCTTTGTGTAAGTATTGTGGCCATAACTACAAAATTGGCAAAAACCCTATAACTAAAAACATTTATGGAACTTCATATTTAAGTCGACATGTCTATGCACGTAGAAGTATTGCAAACTTGGATGTGGATCTAAATCTTAATCAAGAAGGAATGTTGGGACACAAAAAATCAATAAAAAGGTTTATTGTAAGTTATTTGTGAGAGTCATAATTAAACATAATCTTCCTTATAATTTTGTTGAATACGAAGTAATCAAAGAGTGGATCAAATACATTAATCCTAATGTATTCACATGAAATATTGGAACATTACTGTTTTATATGTGGAAAGTTAATACCCTAAAGAGATGGATAAATTAAGAAAATCGTATATAGGATTCCTTATATAATTTGTTTAACTTCTGATGTTTTGGCTGCAATTACTTACGAGGGTTATCTTTACCTAATTGAACACTTTGTTGAAAACTAGAAATTCATAATTAAGATTCTTAACTCTTTTTCAAATGAACCACCATATGTTGGTGTTAAACTAAAAAGTGTTGTATTTGATTGCCTAAAGCAATAAGGTATTGATGAGATAATTTTCTCCATTACGTTGGTTAATATTTCAAGTAATAATACCTTGCAAGATATTTTAAAAAACCATGTTTGTGTTCAAAGAAATTTATTATGCAATGGTGAGTTTTTCATTACGATGTTGTGCTCATACTCTTAATTTCATAATTCAGGATGGTTTAAAGGTGGTTGACAAAGCATTTCATAATAACAGAAAGAGTGTTATGAATCTCAAATCATCAGATGGAAGAACTCTCAAATTCAAAGAATGTGTTAGTGATGTTAGCATACATATGAGCATTGGTTTGAGATTAGATTTGACAGCAAGATAGAATTCCACCTATTTGATGCTTGAAAGTACAATACAATATAAAAAAGCTTTTGAAATTCTCAAAGTGATTTACAAAAGTTATAAAAATTGTCCATCTTCTAATGAATGGAATAAGGAAGAGAACATCTGTCAATCCGTGGAACCATTTTACGAAATCACAAACATGATGTTTAGTTCATCTTATCCCACTTCAAACATGCATTTTATGGAAATTTGGAAAATTCAATTAATCATTGAAGATAATGTGTTGAATGAAGATGTCACTTTAAAGCAAATTGCAAATATGAAATAGAAGTTTCAAAAGTATCGGAAGGAGTACAATATTGTTAGCTTTTGGATTTATTCTTGACCCATGACAAAAGATTGATTTTATAATGTATTGTTGAAAAGAAATTGGATTTTGACTTAGGAAGAGAACTAAGAAAGTGTTACAAAATTCAAGATGTTATTTAGAGAATATGCAAGGAACTTGTCTATTAGTAGTTCTTTTTCTCAATCTCGTAAGGAATCCATCTTCATGTCTCAATCCAATATCAAAAAGAGTAAGCCCAAAAGATCAAGGATTATTTCTTTAAGCATTTTACACTTAGTATTCATTGTTTTCATTTTTTTTCTTGTTTTGTTCTCATAATTAATATGTAATGCATTATAGGATTTCAAAATGAAACAGAATAAATTAATATTTACAATTAGCAAGAGTGAGGTAGATGTTTACTTAGATGAACCAACAATAGATGATGATGATGATGATGATGATGACTATGAAGATTCTGATGTACTCAAGTATTGGAATGAGCTTAGTATTCCTATTATTACTATGGCATCAAAGTTAGCTTTTATTAAAAGTAGGCAGGTACTTTCCAAATATGGAAGCTTTATTCTCCATTATCACGTGCAAATGTTGTTTTGTACTCAAAGTTGGTTATACTTTTTTTGAAAGAAACTAGTGGTAAGTTTATATATTAGTATTTTTAAAATTACTTTACAATAAATGATTAACTATAGATTAGTAGTTTGATTGTCTTGCAATTGGTTATGAGAAAGATGAAGTTGTGCATGATATTTTTAGCCTTGAGGGAATTGTTGATGAGTCTAAACTTCCTGAACATGTTGAAGATTGACAATTTTTTCTATTAACTAAGCATTTAAATTGACTTGAAATATGGCTATCATCAAATTTTAGTAGTTGGTAATTCCTTTTTTTGTGTAACCAATGCTCTTGCCATTTTCATGGACTATGTGAACCGTATTTTTCATGAAATTTTGGATAAATTTGTGGTTGTTTTCATTGATGACATTTTAATTTATTCCAAAAATCATTGAAAACATGAGAGACATTTGAAGATTGTGTTACAAATCCTCAAAGAAAGGAAATGGTCAAAGTGATATCAGGACATGTGATATCACAAAGTGGCATCATAGTTGATCCCTCAAATGTCCAAGCCATATTGCTTTAAGAACAACCAAAGAATATCACAAAAATACATAGCTTCATACTTAGGATTAACAAGCTACTATAGAAAATTCATCGAAGAATTTTGTAAATTAAAATTATCTTTGACTAAGTTAACACATAAACCTTTTGAATATAATGAAACAAGCAAGTCTGATTTCCAAGAGTTGAAGAAAAAAAATAACATTTGCACCTATTTTGATCCTTCATAACCCTACAAAATAAGGTATATTATGATGTTTGTGGACAAGGATTAGGATGCATATTGAAGCAAGAAGGAAAAGTGGGAGCTTATGCTTCACAACAACTCAAGCATCAGGAGCTTATTATCCTACACATGTTTTGGAATTAGTTATAGTGGTGTTTGCATTGAAAATATGGAAACATTACTTGTACGGGACAAGGTTTGAAGTTTTCAATGACCATAAAAGTTTGAACATAAAGAAATAAATATGAGACAACATAAATGGATAAAATTTCTTAAGGATCGCAACTTTGAGTTGTAGTATCACCCTGGGAAAGCAAACGTTGTTGCAGATGCTTTGAATCGAAAATCTATACATGCATCTATGACAATAGTGAAGGAAATAGATTTAAAAGAATTATTCAAAGACTTGAACTTAGTTATAGAATTGAGATCCAATAATTTATGCTTAGGAATGTTAAAAATCTCAAGTGAATTCTTAGAAGAAATAAAGGAAGTTCAAGAAAAAGATCAATTTTAATAACACCAATGAAGGTAACATTTTGATACTTTAGCATAATAACGTTGCAATTAGTCTATCAAAGATCCCAATATTTCATTCTAGGACAAAATATGTTGATATTAAATATCAATTTATGAAAGACAATGTTCAAAACGAAGTTGTAGATAACAATTTGTACTAACAAAAGATTAGTTAGTTGATATTTTACAAAAACCCATAAATTTGTTGAAGAATGGTTGATTTATCTCTCTACCATAGTATCATGCATAGAATGTTTATAGGTTTTCATACTCTTTATATAATATAGATGCATCACATCCATATGATGAACATTGTAACATCCTTACTAGATATTACTTATTTAAAATCAAGAAAACAAGAAAAGAAATCAAACGTCAAATCTTTTATTATTTCCAAACGCGGAAAATTTAAAATATCATTGAACACGTCAAAACTATTCAATAATAGTAAATAAGTTCTCTACAATTTTTCCCAAAATCCAAATAAAATAGCAAAAACATAATAAATTCCTAGCTTCAACCTCAAGCTAGCCCCTCTCTCCGTCTCAGGCATTAGTAGCATCACCTGTATCATCAATTGCTCTCGTGTAAAGAATTACACGATCATCGTCAAACACAAACAAAAAGGGTGAGCTCAATAATATAGGAAAACACATCAAGTAAATAATATAAATACACCCAGTTATATTATCATAGTTAGACCTTGACCATGTTCTTAATACCCCAAGGCTTTTCAACCTTCAATTCACATAACAAGGTTAGCCATAGACTAAAGATTCATGATGCTCACACGAACCTGCCCGTTTGTGGTCCTGCCTTAACGAACCTCCCCGCTCGTAGTCCTAAATGGACATGCCCGCCCATAGTCCAACACATGTGATCCACCAACCACGTACCTCCCCGCATGTAGCATCTCTCAAATGTGAGCACGGAACATACAAACCTACCTCGCGCGTATCCTCACATGAGAGTAACTGAGTATAAACCTCCCCGCTCATACCACCACATGTTAACCACCATCCATGAACCTACCCACTCATGGCACAGCATCTCCTGATCCACGTTCGCATCAATGCGTACAAACAACACACACAAACTACACTATATTCGCTTGGGCTAGAAACCTTAGCTTGAGTGACCAAGCCTGTCTCGCTTAAGCTAAGCTTTCTCGCCTGAGCGAGCGTGCTGTAGTGGCTCACTGCGAAGTCTTGCTTAGGCGAGCTCTTCTCACCTGGGCGAGATTGCCCTTCGCCTAGAACCAAAAACTCTCACCTAGGCGGCGAGTTAAGCAAAACCACCAAACAATCCACGATTACTCACTTAGGCGAGGACCTCTCGCTTGAGCGAGATGTTCTGTCGCCCAAAATTAGGACTCTCCACTTGAGCGAGGTGCCCAAGTAGAACCACACAACACTTACGAGGTCTCGCTCAGGCGAGCTCGCCTGAGCGAGATGCTTGAGTACCACCAGTATCGTCTTTCTATTATTTTTGCCTAGGCGAGCCTTGCTCGCTTGAGCGAGAATAGCAGACTTTCTCCTTGTTTAGGCATGTAGACACCAAGTTTTCATACCAAAAACACATTCCATCATTACACGCAATTCCCCACAGAACACGAGCAATTCGAACATGTTTTAGACCCTAAATTAACCATCAAAATTTGAGATTGAACCAAAGTTCTCATCCAGTGCAGTAAACCCCATTATTTTCATACAATGCATAAAAGATTGATCAAACAACATAAAAACAATTACACCTCTGAATCATACCACGTAGAGCACGAAAATTCATGATCAAACACAATCATACATGCATTTCAGAGTACATGAAAGTTCGCAATCATAAAGACATGCAAAAGAACTCCTCTAACCTGGTTTTCCTCTTCTTAAAATAGTGAAGATGATAGCTCTTCTTGCCTCAAAATTGACTTCCCTTGATGCCCTCCAAATTTAGCTCTCTTAACTCCTTCTAACTCACTTTTGACTCCAAAACTCGTGCTCCTTACCACACTCTAGGTTTCAAACTCCAAAACCCTTCTATTTGCCTGATTTTCCCCTTTTATATGATCATTAATTATGGTAAATGGTAAAAAAAATGAAAAGGGCTTTTTAATTGTTTATAATTGCCTTTCATAGCTCATTATGGGTTGTTTTTCCATCCCTTTGGCTACCTTTTCACATTCAGACTAAAATTAAATTAGCAAAAATAAACAAGTCAATTTCGTTCTCAGCAAGGTTTGAACACACAACCATGGAATCACAAAGTTAATGCACAACCATTCAACCAATTCATGTTTCATGATAATAACTATAATTTTAGGATTACATTATCACTACTCACATTCATTCCTAACCTTAAAATAATGCACAAAAACAAAATATCACACAATTGGCATACATAGGACTCAAACCCAAGTCCTCTCAGACAATAAAGTACTCTCAACCACTTAAGCTGGTACTGGTCACGACAATTAACATTAAATGTCATAAAGGGTTTTTACTACTCGCATTTATTAAATAATTATTTATTTAATTATTTAATTTCTCGGGTCTTACAAACATCCTATATCATGAATGTGAAATATTTGAGTTATATTTTTTACCTAAGCATCTCTTTATGCCTCAAATGGCAATAAAAAATGATTATTTTACATAGTTTCATAGATGTAAATCAACTTTAACAGCTTAAAACTAATAAAATAGGATGTTTCACCCTAGTGTTCAAAACAAATAAACCAATGTATAAAGTATATTAATGTAGTTACAAATGATAGAACTATATAAATATATCAACTATACAAACCAAACATTTCTAGCTCTAAACACAGACTAATCACTTACAACAGCTTCCCACTGAGACCTTCCACCAACCTAATAGATAGCTCCTCATCCTCCAAAGGTGCCTCTGAAACCGCAACCACAGCTGCTCCCACCGAATAAGTGATCATTGCAAAAAGGAAGACAAAAACACAGAAGAAGGGTAAGCTATTGTGCAAAAGATTTAAAAGATCAAATAATCCATATATATATATATATATATATATATATATATATCAATCATACTACATTTCATCACTCTATTTCATATGAAGACTTAAAGCGACGACTCAATTATCTGGATACAAGCATTAATGTTGAACCCTGGTAAGTTGTGCACTTATGGTGGCATTTAGTGCTCTGTAGCGCAGTAGATAGTATCACACGCAAGGTTAGTCTGTTAATACCTTTGGTCAAGGTAAAACCCCTAGGCTAGGGCCTCTTTCTCCTCTCACCACATGCCTCATCCTTCTCTACTTGAGAAATTAATGGTCATTAAAGCGTCAGGATAACTTCCAACTGAACTCCCACATAAATGCTTAAACTACAACAACCACTACTAATCCTCCTTGGATTAGCAGCAATCGATCTCAACTTAGGCTCATGTAAACAATTTCATATTACATTTCATAAAATTTACACAACTTCTAAAATAAACTAATCAACAACTATTAAGGTTCTGATCCACTCACTCAATGAACACATCTTTTTGTTGGGCAAAAAGTGAATTTTCGACCAGTTACCAGATTGCTCACCCAACGAGTGTATCATTGGGACTCCAAAGGAAACATCCTTCAATAATTTGCCTAATGAGTCTCAAGTCAGTGAGCCCCTGACTTAAAAACTTGCCCATCGAGTAAGGGTTCGCCCAACGGATTTGCATAATTTTGAAGAACATGATTTCTGCATAATTCTACATAAAACAAGTCTAAAATGTCCTAGTAACCTTCACAAATGCCAAGCACAGACCAAACTCGAATGTATCACAAATATCAATGTCAATTGATCTCAAATATGATACCAAACATCAAGCATTGTAAGGCAAGCTAAGCAAAACCCTAATTTCTATAGCTTTCACATATCACATATCATTTTCACAACTCAAATACAACATCAACTTCTCAAAACAATCATACAATATTTTAGAATCTCATCATACAACCAATCGTGCCAGTAAATCTTAATACAACAATACAATTTATAATTTATAACTTAAAAGCAATGCAATTAGCTTCCCTTACATATTATCATGCTTAAACAGCTCTATAAACGTCAAACGTCTCTAACTCCACAAGATGTTTTATGTACACATAGAAACACCACAAGAACGATTAAGACATATTGTTATGATCACTAATCAGTAAAGACTCATATTGATGATTAAAATGATGCATGCAAGCAGAAGATGACTCACATGCAACAAAAAACAGAAAATAGACCCACAAGAGGGCGGAAACTTAACTTACACGAATGGAGAAACTGATTGGTCCAACTTGAAGAGCTCGTCGAGAGGATCAATCCTATGGTCTTGGCTCTTCACTTAAACGACCAGAGATACAGAACTCCAAGAGAGAAGTCAAAGAACTCTAGAAAAGTGATTTCAAGAGGATAGTGCGTTTTAAAATAATGAAACTTTTTTATAACAATTTTGTACCACACCTAGCCAATTCGACCAAGTAATAATAATAATAAACGTCCACCATATCTACACGCGAAGTTATTCAGGTAACCGGCCTAGGCTGACCTAATCCTACCCGGCCTAAACCGATAACCCAGGACACTAAGTACCAGCCTAAGACCACGTACTAGCAATAGCGGCACGAGCCGCCAAAGAGGTAATTGGCCTATGCCGACCACCCTGGTATGCTTAATGAAATCAAAGCACTCCTAAAATTCAGTAAGCCCGTAATAATCAGACTAAGGGCCTAGGCTAAGGCCCAGGCCCACCTATGGCCCAAGCTAGGGCCCGGCCCATGGAATAGTCAGACATAATTAATAATCTATAAATATACATGGATCCCACGAATTAAAGGTACGCATTCATTACTCCATTAATCACTTGATTTGACTTTTTGAGAGCTTTGGCTGACTTAAGCTTCGGAGTCCCTTCTGTAGGTAACCCCTCCCGAGTCCAAGCCGATATATGCCAAAGGGGAAGAAGCCAACCGAGGAGATAGCGGATATGGGTAAGGTGATACTTGTGCCTAGCTGATCTTATTTGTTCTCTATAGGAACAATTGGCGTCCACCGTGGGGCACAAGATAACACCTTACTACCCGTTTTTCTCCGAAGATGGTTTCAACCCGTAGTAGAGTTGGAGCTAACAAGCAAGTTGACGCTGGCCCTTCAGGACCCGCTAACATCACCCTGGATCTTGCCGCCATCCTTGACAGTCAAGCCAAAATGCAATAGGAGCTGGCTGATCTGAAGAAGCGCAGCACTGATGAGATGGAGGCACTACGACAGGAAAACTCTCGCCTCAGGCGAAAGATCGAGGCCGATCCCACTCAAAAGGGAAAGGCTAAGGAGGCATCTGAAGCTGCAAGGTCCTCGGCCTTCCAGCCCACAGAAGAAGAAAGCGAGTACAATCCCACCCCTCACACCTTCACCACCACCCAACAAACACCCATCCCCTCAACCCATCCCACTCATTTCCCCTCCACCCTACCAGGGCACACTGTGGCCCCTACCCCCGCCGCCACCCTCCACACCACCCAGGTCCCCTACAATATACCCACCACCCTACACACTACTCATATCCCACCACCCTACAACCCCCACTACCTCCCTGTAACCCACATCCCCCCCACCCACTCCCACCCCACCAACCCAAACGTCGCCACCCCTTCACCGACTTTATCACCAACACCCCCTTCCCACTCAGTGGGAACCCTTCACACTAGAACATTACACTAGTGAAACCGACCCTAACGAACACCTTAAGGTCTACATCACCAACGTCGCCCTATACACTTCCCAAGACGTCATCTTCTGCAAAGCCTTTCCCACTGCCCTCAAAGGTCCCGCTCTTGAATGGTTCACAACCCTACCACCTTACTCTATCGATAGCTTCAACATCCTCTCCCACATGTTCACAACTCACTTTGCTGGCAGCCGCCCACATCAAACTACCACGATCTCCCTCCTCGGCATCAGGTAAGAACAGGGTGAGCCGCTTCGGGCATTCATCGACCGCTTCAGCAAGGCTGCCCTTCGCACCCCACACCTCAACCAGGAAATGATTCTCCAGTGTATGGCCCTCACCCTCCAACCCGGCCCCTCCGCCAACAACGTCTACCTTCATCCACCTGCCTCTATGCACGAGCTAAAGTTGCGGGCCGCCGATTATGTTCGCATGGAGGAGATGCAGACCCTCCACACCAAATTATGCAATGACTATGCAGCCACCGCCGCCAACCCCAATCCACCACCCCCCCGCACTGATCCCAGACCACGAGAGCCCTGACAACCCCGCTTTACTAGATATGCTCCCCTCAATGTCCCCAGATCCCGCCTCCTTGATGAGGCCTTACAAGTTGACCTCATCTCGCCACCACGCAAGATGACCACTCCCCCCAACGCTGATATGACCAAATATTGCCGCTATCACCGCAACCATGGCCACACTACAGATGACTGCAAAGCACTCCAGGATAAAATTGAAGAACTAGTGTGTGCTAGTCACTTTCGCCGCTTCATCCATAGAGATGATCACCCCTCTCGAGCCCGTCACCCTCCTCCCTCCGACCACAGACGCCATCCCCATGACTCTCGCCACGATAGACGCCCTACCCAACCCACCAACCAGGACCCCCAACCGACTCGCATCGATGTTACCCTTGTCGATCCTCCCTTACGCGGCACTATCAAACCATCTTTGGTGGTTTCGCTAGTGGAGAATCCATCTCTTGTGCCAGAAAGAAACACCTCCGCCATATCCAATCCATCAACCATATTACCCATTCCCATCACATACGCCGCATGCCTCCCATCACCTTTACGGACGACGACTTCCACGGCCTAGATCACCAACAAGACGACCCCATGGTTATCACTGTTGAAACCGAAAACTACGCAGTCAAGAAAGTCCTTGTCGACCAAGGCAGCTCCGTTGACATCCTCTATTGGGCAACATATCAGAAACTCCAACTCCCAGATACTGCCATGGTCTCGTTGATGAACCAATTTATGGCTTTTCTAGAGAACAAGTTTCCACCTGTGGCTACATTGACCTTCACATCGTCTTCCGTGACGGAGCCCAAACCAAAACCGTTCCCATCCGCTTCCTCATCGTTGACGCACCCACATCTTATAATGTCCTCCTTGGCCGTCCCTCGCTCAACACCCTCGGCGCCGTCGTCTCCACCCTTCACCTGGCCATGAAATTCCCCTCCCCTTTTGGTGACATCCTCACCATCCATTGCGACCAACACCTGGCACGCGAATGCTACATGGCCAGCTACGCCCACAACTCCCAATCCAGCAAACCAATCACATCGAGCGGCCACCTGGCTCCAGGATCGCTCTATCGGGTGAAGATCTAGACCCCAGAGTGGGTCGAGATGTTCGTCTCGAACCTGTGAAAGAAACCACCCCCCTGGAACTTCTGAATGGCCACTCCATCAACCTTGGCACCGGATTAAACTCTGACCAGCGTGCCATCATCACACCCGTTCTAGTCGGCAACACGGACCTTTTCACTTAGTCAACTGTTGACTTACCTGGAGTAGACCCTCTAGTAGCGTCCAACAAGTTATCCATCTACAAAGAAGCTCGTTATATCTCCCAGAAAAAACGCAAACTCGGTGAGGAGCGACGCCTAGCGGCTAAGGCCGAGGCCGATAAGTTACTGAGCGCAGGATTCATTGAAGAAGCTCATTACACCACTTGGCTTTCTAACGTAGTCCTGGTGAAGAAAGCCAACGGCAAGTGGCGGATGTGTGTCGATTACACAGATCTAAACAAAGCATGTCCTCAAGATGCCTACCCCTTACCCAACATTGACCGACTTGTTGACGGCGCGGTGGAAAACAAAGTCCTCAGTTTTCTTGACGCATATTCCGGTTAAAATGAAATCCCCATGGCCGCATCCGACATGAACAAGACCTCTTTCATCACAAACGACGCCAATTATTTTTACAGAGTTATGCCTTTTGGCCTCAAAAACACCGGAGCAACCTACCAACGGTTGATGGACAAAGTTTTCAGTCATTTGATGGGACAATGTGTCGAAGTATATGTCGATGACATGGTTGTCAAATCTCCAAGCCATCACCAACACGCGCAGGACCTCTCAGCAATCTTCTCTGCATTACGCCAATACAACCTTTGCCTCAACCCCGACAAGTGCGTATTTGGCGTCGACCGCGGTAAATTCCTCGGATTCATGCTAACCCAGCGCGACATAGAGGCCAACCCTGAAAAGTGCAAAGCAATCATAGGCCGCCTTACATCCATTTCCCACTTCCTGCCAAAACTAACTAAACAAACCCAACCCATTATACAACTCCTCAAAAAGCTGAAAACCACCCTTACCTCACCATCTATCCTCCATAAGTCGGATACTCATCAACCCCTACTGGTTTATATCATAGTCACCGATCACACCATCAGCACCCCACTGGTTCAGGATGTAGGCGGCACACAACATCCTGTTTACTTTGTCAGTAGAACACTACAAGATCCTGAAACCAGATATCAAATGGTGGAAAAGTTGGCCCTATCCTTGGTACACGCAGCCCGCTGCCTGCGCCCATACTTCCAAAACCACAGCATCATCATCAAAACCGATTAACCAATCCAGAGGATATTACAAAAACCAGACCTGGCAGGACGGATGTCGTCCTGGGCCGTTGAGTTGTTCGAATTTAACATTCGTTATGAACCTCATGGCCCCACAAAAGCTCAATGCCTCCTAGACTTTGTTAATGACCTCCAACAAACACCCATAGAGGACCAGTGGACACTTCATGTAGATGGTTCTTCAAATCCGAAAGGTGTAGGCGCTGGCATCGTGTTGGAAGGCCCCAACGATATCCTCATTGAGAAATCCCTCCACTTCGCCTTCAAAACATCCAAAAACCAAGTCGAATACGAAGCCATCCTCGCTGGTCTTTCCCTAGCCCGCGAGGTTGGTGTCAAATCTTTAACATGCAAATTCGACTCCAAGCTTACTGTGGGTGATGAAGGATTGACCCCAACCAAGGATGGAGGCACATGCTTAAGAAGACTAAGCATGTTTAGAAAGGAAGTTCACTAATCCTTCATCCCTTTCATTTGTGTTTGTTATTTTTGATTCCCTAAGTTGACTTAGTTGAATCAACTTCAGTTGACTTGTTGACCTTTGACTAGGTTTGACTTGTTGACTATAGTTGACTTGACTTAAGCCA
>Ga0214544_1006465_pt1 | contig 21571 bp, 16 predicted proteins | sample CNSS3metaG_FD_160074 | JGI IMG/M metagenome (GOLD analysis project Ga0214544, IMG submission 160074) | Root nodule microbial communities from cowpea collected in UCLA plant growth center, Los Angeles, California, USA - CNSS3 | ecosystem: Host-associated > Plants > Roots > Nodule | place: USA...
TTTTTTTTTTTTAAAAAGTAATGTCATCCTTACATAGGACGATTTGTGTGTTAGAAAAAAAAAATCATCCTCATACATGACAACTTCACTTTTTATGTTTTTTTTCTTTTAATTAATGAATTTTGATTATTTTTTAATTTAAACTTATTGGAAGAATAAATAGTAAAAAACATTAATGGAATAAAAATAAACATTAATATATTTTAACATTGATTAATAATTAAAATACAATAATTAAGTTAGTAGAAAATTATTTATGTCCTCCAGTTCCATATGGAGGTCGTCTTCTGGGTCTGGTTGGTCTTGTTGGTGTGATTCATCATGATCATCATCTTCATATTGATGACTTTGAGAAAATTGGAGATGGTGAACCGTTATTTGTGGGGTTTGAGAAAACATTGGCGGATGATAGAATGACATTGATGATGAAGATCCTGGATAATAGGCAGATGGTGGTGTCATGGCTGAAGTGCCAAACATCTGTGATGAACCAACACTATAACTTGACTAGCACTATAACTTGACTGATGCAGGAAGAAACCGTACGAGGAAGAGACATGTTGGAATTGGGCGTTTGATGGGCTGCCAAACTAATGGTGTGAATGTCCAAACATTTGACCATGATCCATAGACGAGTGTCCAAAAAATTGTTAGGGATGACATATAAAATCTGGAGAAGACCCGAATGACCAGTGTAGGGTTGTGAAGCAGGTTGGGAAGGTTCTTGTGACATATCATACTGTAAAATAAATAGCAAGGTCATTGCCATGAATAAGTACGCGTGATAAAATGATGTACAACATTGTAGTAAAACTGACCTCATCGTCGAAAGATTCAATATTTGGAGATATATAGCAGATAGTATGGTTGATGTACCACTGCATGTAGGGTGTTTCATCACACAAATGGTCATTTCCGCTAAACGGTGTACCTTGAATGACCCGATTTTATCGGTCATTCCAAATTGCAATCCACTGGTGATGATGTGCCACCCAATCTCTTTCATTTCTCCCCCTCAAGTCATCCCTGTGGACTTGATCCAGGTTAATCGGGTCAAGTGGTATGTTTTATCTTAAACCAAATTGACGCATGACCTTATCCGCCTGATGGATTTCGACTGTCGCGAAGCAAATTACAGGGACTGTTGCTTTAGCCACTAGAGGGATGTCAATCACAATCAACTGATTAACTTCGTTTTGAATGTAAGGCCCCTACAAGAACTTAAACAAATTTGTAGACACTAGTTTCAAATTAAAAAAAAAATCTTTCAATTAACTTAATTAATACATGTCTTATACGAAGTAAATGTTTATATTGTAGAAATGAAGAACATGATAGGGACAACTGTCCTTATCGTCAGTAATTTATTGCTTTATTCAATTTTCTAGTTTATTTTTGTTATGTAATTTTTTATTATCTAATATATTTTATTAAGTTAATTTATTGTACCAATAAAAATAATTACAAATAAAATCAATATAATCTCTATGACTAACAAAATTTGTAAAAAAAATTATAAAACTGCACAACAACGTTAAAAAAAGTGAAAAATTTTAAACAAAAATACATAAAACTGCAACGTTAAAAAAATGATAACTGGAAAATTTGAAAAAAAGGAAAAATAATGAAAACTGAAAAATTAAAAATTAAAGAAAATCAAAATCGAAAAATTTGAAAAAAAGGAAAAATAATGAAAACAGAAAAATTTGAAAATAAAAAAGAAAAAATAATGAAATCTAAAAAATTAGAAAAACAAGGAAAAATAATGAAAACCAAAAATAAAAAAAAAAAAGAAAAAATAATGAAAATTGAAAATTTTGAAATAAAAAAGAAAAATAGTAGAAATTTGAAAAAAAAACCTTCAAAAAGTGAAGTAGTCATGTTAGAGGACAATTTCACTTTTCAATTAAAATAAATTGTCGTCTTCAATGACGACATTGTTTTTTTTAAAAAAAAAAAGAGAAACCAGCCGGGTGGGAAATGACTTCACCCTTAACTGTCATTTCCATCGTAACGACTTGATCCATATGCTTTCTCTATGAGTTTAAGAACGAAGAATAAAAAATAACCTATAACATATAATCCCAAGAAGAATTAATAGAAATGTGTTTAGACAAAATTCTCTTGCAATGAAAAAAAATCCTATTTTCTTTGTTTATTATTTCTTGAAGATATAATTAGAAAAATATTACTTTAGAAATGTTATTTTTATGTGGTGTAAATAGTATAAATATAGATGGATTTCTTTAAAGAAAATATAGACAAATGATAAGGTAAAGCAAAAAATGCAACTAGAAAACAACAAGTCAAAAGTGTAAATTATCAAAACAAGAGTCAAAGAAAGGAGAATGCAAGCTTAACCAAGAAAAGATGCACCGTTAACGTTTATATATAAACGAGGACTTCATCATTAAATGAAACTCTTCTTACAATCATTTAAGTTTTCTACATTTTCTTATTTCTTTTTTATTTTGAAGTTTTTTTTTCTTTCCGTCAATATGTTTTCAATGTTCTTCAATTATTGTTGTTTGTTTCATCTTGGTTCTCACTTGAATGCTAACTTTCACACTTATATAATTTTATGAATTAAATATGTATTTAGTGAAAGTTATCTTTGATTTGTGTTTTCAATATTAAAAGTTAAAACTCTAAACAAATATTAATAAATGTTATTTTATAATTCTTAGTCCAAGCTAAATTATAAGCTAAATTATAATATGAACCTAATCAATATCCTTTCCAATCTCCGGTGTCTCTGCAAAGAACATTTATCTTTGATTATTCTTGTTGACTTTACTCAACAAGTTTATCTGTCTTCCTATCCATAATTCTGTAACCTGAATTTTTTTTTTTAAATGTATCATCTTCTTGTCTTGATTTTGATAATGGGTCAATCTCAATTATCTCACCCATGTTCCTAGTAGAGGATTTTTCTTTCACTTGGTTACAAGTTTGGAATTTTGTTTAATGTTGTACTCTAATTCACAACAAATTAGATTATCATCGTTATAATTTCCTGGAGTCATGTCAACAAAAAGGTCTTGACCTTTTAAGTTCTTAAAATTATGGTTCTCATGTATTTTTCATGTGCATGTGAATAAGTATTCAAATTAGATAAAATTTACGATAAATATTTATTGATAATTATTGAGAAATTTTGATTGTTGATAAGATTCATTGGTAAATAATGTGATTTGGTCTCTTTTTTTTTTCTTCTTCTTCCTCTTTCTCCTCCCCCTTTTCCATTGTCATTATCATCTCTTCGTTGTCGTCCTCTTGTTTTCTTTTGTCCATTTCCTCCTCCTTCATGATTGTCTTTACTATTGTTTTCATCACATCCTCTTCTTCCTTCTTCTTCTCTTTTTTTTTTCACCTATTTCTAATTAATTTATAATAGATATTTCACTAAATTTGATAAACAAATTTTATGTCTATTTATCAACATAATTATTGGTGAATTTTAAAAAAATACAAGTAACAATGGATTTACTAATGGATGTAACAAAATTTAAATTATCGAATACATTTAAAAAAATCCAGTTAGTGTTGAATTTACTGTGAAATTTTACAAAAACACTTTTACCACCAAATTTATCAATAAATTAATAAAAACTCAATTATCAACTAATTTTACCGACATATTTTATTACAATAGATTTGAAACTAATTTTTCCAAAATAATTTTTAGACAAAAATATCTATCAATAATAAAAAAATCTAATTTACCGATAAATCAATTACTTATGAATATTTTTATCGATAATGAAAATTCTAATCTACTACCATATTTTACTAACAAATTTATTACCAATAATTATTTTGTCAATAATTAAAATTTTAAAACTCATCGATAAAATTCATCACTAAATTTGTTTTACCAATAAATTTTTGCCGACAAAATTCAACCAATAATATAATATTTTATACATACGTATATTTAATATTTTATTAAATGGGACATTACCCTATTTAAATATTTATTATATTAACAATGATTTGTTTATCGAAAGATACTATATTTATTTTATCTTGTAAAGTATTTAATTTATTATATGATTTAATCTCTAGGCTATCTTTAGAAAAAGTTACCTGAATTTTTTAAATGAATGAAAATCGATAAGTACAATCACATAAATACAAATAATTATAAGTATTTTAATTTTTTTTTTATAAAAACAAAATTATCCTTGAAATTGTTTGAAAATCTCAATTCGAACATCGAAAATATAAATGGTTACTTCTTCAAATTAGCATGTATAATCTTTCTCTCTTTGGAAATATATATGGTATTTTGTATTCAACAATGTGTCACGGACAACACTATGCAGCAGACACTATGAACCTCAATCTCTTGGGAGGATTAATTAATCTAACTACTAACTGCATAATTGTATCCAAAACACATAAATTAAAATTGTCATCATATCAAAAGATTTGATCTTATTCCAATGACACAACATATTCTCGATCCTGATTAAACTTAAAGTGTTGCAAACGTAAGCAAGGACGTAATCGTAATTAACATTATTTACTTACCCAAAAATACTGTCTTTTATTGCTTGTCATTTTGATTCCTATTTTAGTTTCACATTTAGAAGCCATGTCACTACGACCCTGTTTTTGCGGAAAAGAAAATTTATTATATTTATTGTATTATTAAGGAAGATAATATTAAATATAATGCTTCATGTGAAGCAAAATCTATAAATATAATATTTTACTTTATAAATTAATTTGTATCATTGGTGTGTAGGTGTAATTTCACTAACAGTTATAGTTTATTACTTGTAACATTTTTTATATTCTGGTGTAACTCAGTATTAAAGTTGAAAACCCATCATTAATGAACATTAAGAATAACCCTTGTGTGACATCTCTTATTAAGCTTAATTGTTAAGTTGAATAAACTCGACTTCATAAAAGGTTACAAAACTTTTCAAACTTTAAAAGAAGATTATGAACATACAACCTTGACATCATAATATTTAAATTATGTAAAATAAATATCCATCGCTAAAATTTTATAAATAATAGTTAAATCTTTTTCTTTTTGTTTCTTTTTCAAAATGTTAAATATTTTTCTTAGTTTACATTGAGAAAAAAAAATAGTATCTTAAAATTATAAAAAAAAAATCAACAACATTTATTGCATGTTAAGTTAAACTAGTAGTCAGTATGACAAGTTGGGTAATGTAACTATCACATTATGTTTATGCCCCAGTTTGATAGAAAGGATAAAAAGCCAAAACGAAGAAAAGATAAAATAAGGGAAGTAGATGTTTAGTTAAAAAAATGGTTAAATATATTTTTATTCTCTTAAATTTTAGTGAATTTTGAAATTAGTCAATTTTGAAATTTTAGATCAATTTAGTTTTTTATCTTTCGAAATACGTGAATTTAGTCATTTTAATTGTTATGTTTATTTGATGTTTCGTACGCATCTCAGGATTGTATTTGAGTTGTTTATACTGTTTGACACAATTTTGTTTTAATGTTAAATCAAATACTATTATGAAATGCGCTTAAAATGTCAAATAAACTTAACAAAATTTAATTAAAAAAACTAAATTCATGTATTTCAAAAGATGAAGAACTAAATTGGTACAAAGTTTTAAAATAGATTAATTCCAACATTCATTGAAAGTTAAGAAACCAAAAAGATATTTAATCTTTAAAAGAAAGTAAATGGAAAGAAATTTTTTATTCTAAATTTTATATCGGGTACATGAATCTTAATCTCTCTATATATATTACAGTGCCAGGTGTATTGAGAGACCTATAGACAACATCGGCGAGTGTATGGCATATGCTGAAACAGATGTTAAAATGGAGTCAGAGAAAAACATTAACATTAGAGACAATGGCGAGGTGGCGGAGAAAGAAGAGCTTCTACACCGTAACAACCGTCGACGAGGAGGCATCAGAACATTACCCTTCATCCTTGGTATTTCTTCATTTCTGCACTTTCCTCCTCAAACCTTCTTTTTTTCCGATCAATCTGTTACTATTCAAATCATCAATTTTACTCATTACATTCCAATATTCAATACAGGGAATAGTGAATTAAACCTTCATCTCTAATGTTTTTTGTTAACAATGTTTGGAATTTTTTATTGCTTTACTTTTATATTTAAATTTAATATTTGGTTGCACGAAAAAGAAGAAAGAAAAAAAAAAAGAATGGAAGAACACAGAAATAAAGAGATCTCAAAATGGATGAATAAAGAAGTAAAAAAACGACCACTGTAAAAAGAAAATAATTCATTACGTAAACATAATGGATTGTTTAGTTAGTACATTACCATCTATACAATGATAAATAATCCATTATATAATAAACAACTCTCTGTGTTAACGTTGTAAGATACGTAATTAATCATATATATTTATCATTTTTAAAATATTGTACGATTTAATTTTTTTTACTTTTTTTTTTCTGATATTTATTCTATTGTTTTAAAACTAAACATACCTTCTTTTTTTCACTTTCTTCGCACCCAGTTCTTCTTCTTTCCCGAACTGTTCGTCAGCTTTGCTTTTATTTTTAAACGTATGTTAACATTACAATTTAATTTTATTTTTTATCTCTCTTATTTTCATCATGTACTTTTTAAATTAAAAATATTTATTCTTCTCCTTTATTTGTTCTTTATTATTGTCATTATTATTTTGGTCGTGCACCTTATGTTAACATTATCATTTTAATTATATATATATATATATATATATATATATATATATATATATATATATATATATATATTAGTTTAGGAATAATTTGGCTACCAGATTACACTTCTGAGAATTTATTTGTTTTTAACTTAAGAATCATGTAACAGTACTATTCCTTTTCAACGGTAGTTTACTCAGAGAAAAAAATCACAAGAAATGTTAGTCAAACTTTCTCTTACTACATTCAGATCTATTAACAAATTCAAAAAAGAAATCAATTATTTTTTAATCATTTTTATAACAAATAAAAAATGAATAAAGATAATATATTAAAGAGCCAATAATGCATTGATGCAGTCCTAGGGAAAGCCAATCAGTGTATGTTAGTGTTGGCTGTGCTGTGACAAGAGGAAAATGTTTCACGAATAGAGAAAAGTAATATATATATTTATTGGTATATAATGTAATAAATAAAACATATGTAATAGATATCTTATAATAAGAAAAAGATCTGTACTTGTCCATGTCAAAATGCTAATCCTCATTTTTTTAAAAGGATAAAACGAATCTTTATTTATTATCCAGAAATCAATATAAAACATATATAATTTCATACAAATATAGATTTATTGAATTAATTAACTGTGCTAGATAAGAAGAAAAATTATATTATGATTTTTATTTTTTTACTATTATTTTTTATTCTATGACGTAATTTAGTGTAAATAATTAATTCTTTAAAAAATATATATAATGATATATTAATTGATTATCTATATTAAATCATGTTAAAGTAAAGGACAATGGTGAAAAAATAAAGTAATATTATTTAGATAAGAATAAGAACATTGTTAGGTTAGAGGTAGAAACATAATTATTAGGTTAACAAGATTAATTAACTAGGAGTTGTGCAGGAAATGAATTTTGTGACAGATTTGCAAGTTCTGGCTTTCATGCGAACATGATAAGCTACCTGACTCAACAGCTGAACATGCCATTGGTACCTGCTTCCAACTTGCTCACTGCTTTCGCTGGAACTTCTAGCTTCACTCCTCTCTTTGGTGCTCTAATCGCTGACTCCTTCGCTGGGCGTTTTTGGACCATTCTTGTCGCTTCGTTCATCTATGAACTGGTTTCTTACACTACCCTCTTTCTACAATTTCACTATCACTTTCAAGTTAAATTCTTACTTTGTTTACCAGAATTTTGGAAAGTTTATGAATTCAGTGTAATTTCGTGATACAGGGATTGATTGTTATAACTTTATCAGCTATACTACCCCATCTGCGCCCCCCAGCATGCTCAACACAGGTGAACTGCAGAGAAGCCTCATCCTCTCAGCTATGGATACTCTACATCTCTCTCTTACTCATAGCTCTTGGCACAGGGGGCATTAGACCCTGTGTTGTCACCTTTTCAGCAGACCAATTTGACATGACCAAAACAGGAGTAGCATCAAGGAACTGGAACCTCTTCAATTGGTACTCCTTCTGCATGGGGTTGGCTTCTCTCAGTGCTTTGACCATTGTGGTTTACATCCAAGACAACATGGGATGGGGTTGGGGTCTCGGAATTCCGACCATTGCCATGCTCATGTCCATCATTGTCTTTGTGTTGGGCTCACCACTCTACAGAACCGTCAAACCAAATGGTAGTCCAATGGTTCGTTTGGCACAGGTAGTTGCTGCTGCTGTAAAGAACAGAAAGAAAGCTTTGCCTCAAGATCACGAGCTTTTGTACCAAAATTGGGAGCTAGACGCTGCTATTTCCTCGGAAGGAAGGCTTCTACACTCTCATCAATTCAAGTACGTCACTTCAACAATATCATGCTAGTTTCAAATTTCATAATCAAACCTAATCAACAATCAGATATGTGCAGATGTTTGGACAAGGCTGCAATTGTGACAGAAGAAGAAGAAGGGAGAGATCCAAATGCAGCACCAGACATGTGGAAATTAGCGACGGTGCACAGAGTTGAGGAGCTAAAATCCATCATTAGAATGCTTCCGATTTGGGCCTCAGGAATCTTGCTGATAGCTGCATCATCGTCTCATAATTTTGTGATTCTGCAGGCTCGCACAATGGATAGACACCTCTTTCACACCTTCCAAATCCCCCCGGCTAGCATGAGCATTTTCACTGTTGTAACCTTGATGGTAGGTGTTGTTCTCTACGAACGCCTTTTTGTTCCATTCATCCGTAGGTTCACAAAGAACCCTTCAGGAATCACAACCCTGCAAAGAATGGGAGTAGGTTTTGTGGTTAGCATCATAGCCACACTAGTCTCAGCATGGGTGGAAATCAAGAGAAAAAAAGTTGCTGCTGAGTACCATTTATTGGACAGTCCAAATGCAACTATTCCCATAAGTGTGTTCTGGTTGGTACCTCAGTATTGTCTGCATGGGGTGGCTGAAGTTTTCATGGTTGTTGGCCATTTGGAATTTCTGTATGACCAGTCACCTGAGAGCATGAGAAGCACTGCTGCAGCTCTGAACTGCATAACTACTGCTATTGGGAACTATGTTGGCACAGTTATGGTCTCTCTGGTTCACAAGTATTCTGGCAAGGAAAGGAACTGGTTACCTGATAGGAACCTGAACAGGGGTAGATTGGAGTGCTACTTTTATCTTCTTAGCGGGATTCAAGTTCTGAATCTCGTTTATTTTCTAATATGTGCATGCTTTTACACTTACAAGTCCGTGGAGGAAATTAGTAAAGTTAATAATCTGGACGATTTGGAACAAGACAGAGACAAAATCTCTTCTTCTGTCACTTAGGTGGTGTATGTAAGGAGGTAGCAGAATCAAAAAAAATTTAAATAGATCATTTTCTTATCTTACTGCACCACATCACAATTGTCACTCTAATAACTTTAGAAAATATTGTTCCAGAAAGCTCATTCATTCAATAAAACATTTCACGTGTTCTAGAAAATTTATCGTGGAAAGTTTGTTTCGAGATGTATAACATATATTTTAAAAATCTTATTCTAGAATTCTATTTCAGATATTCTGTATCAAAATTTTATTCCAGAAATTTTATTTTGGAAATCATGTTTCAGGAATTTTGGAAAACTTGTTCGGATATATTTTTAAAACAACTAATCAAAAGAGTCACCATTATAAAAAGGTCATTCTAAAAAAATTATGAGGTTGCAATCAGTAATTATGAAGTGCAGTGAGCAAAAATCTAAATACAACATACTCCTAAGGAATTGGATCTCTTATAGGTTTCTTTTTCCATCAATGACACTAATTTTTTGGACAGATAATTTCTTTTAGCAGATATACCTAGCTAAATGGATAGTTATATCTATGAGTATCTATTATTATTATTTGCAGATAATTGATATCTTAATATTTGTTTATAAAAAGATTGGACGGGGATATGATATTATATGTATCGTGGATAGTAAAAAATAATTTTTTTTTTATTTTATTAAATTATATTTATATTTTAAAAATTAAAATTAAAATTAAAATTTAATTTATATTTAATTTATATTATATTATATTTTATATATTTTTAAATTTTATTATAAAAATGTATAAAATATTTTTTTAATAATCATGAGTATCAGTAAGTTTTACAAAATTTGTGAATATTTTTTAAACTATTATTTAACGAATAACCAAATGAATAGTGAATATTTTTTTTTTGATAAATGAAGTACTGGATAAACATTATATGTTCAGACCGGATCTCTTATCGTCCTTAATGGGAATAAAGTTCAAATTACTAAGAGTCGAAGAATCTAAATTACATAATCTAGATTTTGAAATTGTAATCAGGATCACATGGTATTCTATATTGCATCATCTAAAATGCATTCACACAATCTGGAATATGTTCTAACCTGACTATGTCAGTACAATCTCAAATATATTTTATAGAATTGTATTCTGAATTTCGTAATTCAGAAATCTAAAATATATTTTTGAATTTTGAAATGTATTTTAAATTGTTTCAAAATGCATTACAAGATTTCCCGACATATTTTCAAATTTAGAAACGTATTTTGAAGAATAGTTTAAAATATATCTTTAAATTGTATAATCTCGTAAAGGCCCACAAAGAAGGCACATAAATCAAGAAATAGTCCTTTTAAAGGTTCTTCTTCATGCACCTTCCTCTATTTCCTTCCTGCAGCCCATAAAATCTAATAACCCGGTATCATACCCTTCCTGTAGGATAACAATCAACAAATAAAATTAGACATTGATTACAAATATGAAATTAGCCAAGTTTTCTAAAATAGATTATAAGGATTTATTATCACATAAGTGGATTGAGTTTCTATAATGTAGTTTTGTTATTGTGAATCTTAGTTAAGATAGTATAACAAATACAAATCTTTGTGTCTGATTAAATGTATCTGTCTTCCGGAAGTAAAATCACGTGTCTATGGTGGTTGAGAGTTAATAGTATTTTAACATGAAATGTAGTCGGTTAATTCATAATTGGACTCTGATGTTGATTAAATAAATGATTTCAAATTGGATTTATGAGAGTATATGGATGAGATGTAATTGTAATATCTGTATGATTTCATTTAAATACATCTAAAAAACTTTTAAAACAATAACTTAACTTGTTTTGTGTGTAATTGTATTATTTATCAATTATGATGATCATATATTTTACGAGAGCGTATGATAAAGAAAATTTATGTTCTCGAGTTGTTTATTTTCCTTCTTTTAAATATGAATATTATATTAATATATTTTTTTTACCAATAAATTTTAATATAAATATTAGAGTACTTAATCTTGTAAAAATATTTATACTTAATTAGTTTTAATCTTTATAAAAAGGAGATTATAAAATAATTTTAATTATTACAAATAATTGAAACAAAATTGAATCAATGACACAAAAGGAGATACTAAATTAAAATCAAAACAATTGTCATGCCACGTGCAATGACATTGTTACGTGTCACATCATAAACTTAACATGTGGTAACAATTTTTTTTTTCAAAAAAATAATTAAAAATTAAAAAAAAGACAAAAAAAAAGAGGTTGACACATGACGCGTGACATTATTATTTTTTTTTTCTGAAAGAGACTTAATTGAGACACTTTTCAAAAATTAAGATGCAATTGACTTTTTTTAAGAGTGAGTACCAAATTGACACACTTCTATCATCTGGGTAATTAAATCTATTTTTTTTTATTGTATATTAATTAATAGTCATGTAAATGATACTGAGAGATGTTACAACTTTTCTATAACAAAGTATACCAAACATGTTTTTTCTTTACATTTCATATTTTTATTTTATTGTTAATTATATTTCAAAATTATGAAAAAATAAATATAAATTATCTATATAGACATAAATACATCGACATACTCTCATCCCCCATTGTTATTTTTATAATCACTATAATTTTTTTATTTTTTTAAGCATGGAATTTGCAACTAGTTTATACAATAATATTAGTTAGCTCTTAGGGGAAATTAATATATACAAGTCGACGTGAAAACTTAGCCATATCAACGTGTATGTATAGATTATTATAATATTTTGAAACAACTTGCATGCACTCTCTCATTAGTCAATGGAAAGAGTCTATTACGATTTATTTAATTATACTATACAAAGTAAGGGTTGTCACCTCCATGAAAAATGGCTAACAAATTAACAAAGAGAGCTACAATTTGCAAATAAAAAGCAAGCAAAGTTTGTTTTTATAAAAAATATAAACTTAAAGTATTGTTTAATTTATAACAATGTTTTTCATTTATTTTTGTTGCCAGCTGGAGCTAATTTTCGTTACAAAGATGTTGTTGACTATATTTAATAGCCCTTAGCTATAGTTAAAATAAGTGTAATTTCAAATCATGAGTTTCCAAATTATATCTGTGTAATTCTTTTAAAAAATCTTATGAATTTAATAACTATGTAAAAGACAAAATTTTGTTAATTTATTTATAAAATTATAACTTCATATTATCATAACTATTAGTATTAATTTTTTGTTAAAATTAAATAACAATAATAAGTAATTAAATGATGTAAATTTTAAAATTCTATATTAAGTTGATTTTGTACTATATGAGTGAAATATCAAATAATTTCATATATTAATATAAATAAAATACAATAAGAATTTAAACTTTCAATATATTTTTGTACTAATTCAAAATAAGAATTTTAAGAACACCAACCTCCATATAAATACTTTTTTATTGCATCAAAATTTATATTAGAGAAAGACGTGTAAAAAAATAAAAGTACTATACCGTTCAGGGAATGGTCGACCTCAACATGTTCATTTGGATTTCGACTTGATAAATATTTATTATAAAACAACGAGTTTCAGTCACAGGCAGAGGTGATGAGCATTTGAGCCGAGGTGGCCGAGGTGACGAGCATTTGGGCCAAGGTGGTCGAGGTGACAAGCATTTGGGTCAAGGTGGCCGAGGTGACAAGCAAATATCCCTGGATTTTAGGAATAACCATCCCATGCGAAATTTCATGAGAGAATAGTGGAGAAATAGGTAGGTTGATTAGCTAAAGATCTAGCAGTAAGATAGCAGTTTTAAAACTGAAAGACCCTATATATACATGAGGGATTAAGGAAAGAAGGGAAGAATTTTGGACGATAGTTAACTATCATAGTTCTGGTTTGGTCCTTAATTTCAGACCGAAACAAGTACTAATTTTAGGAATAGTTTTGTTAATGTTATTAGTTAATACTATAAACTAAAATTGTTAATATATATATATATATATATATATATATATATATATATATATATATATATATATAAAACAAAAAATATATATTTTATTATAAAAGAAGAAAATAAGAGTCAATCTCGAATTACAGTTGTTATCAGTAAAAGAACAAGAAATAAAACATTATTTTTTTATATTGAAAAACAAGAAATAAAACATTAAGATACAGTACATATATTTTATAATTCTCAACCTAATTTTGTGAAGGTAACTATTTTTTTTTTCAGGATGAGATTTAAACCCAACCACATAAGACATTGACACCACTCTCAACCCAACACTTTAAGGGAATGAATTTATGGTTCTTTATTCTTATATAGTGCTCTACTTTCTCATTTTTATCCAATGTGAGACTTAGATTCACACTTAGATTCCTAACGACTCTATACTTTTTCCTTATTTTTAAAATGACGCAAATTTATTAACCTTACCGTCAATTTCTTTCAACTTAAAATTTCCAAATTTAGTAGAAACTTGATAAAACTTTGAGGAAGGAAAAAAAAATGAGGTGATTCTTTTAGTTATTGGAATTTGATATATTGAATTACTGAGTTTTTAGTAATGAAGGATTTAGAACAGTTGATGAATCCTCTGAATAAAAAAAGGCCAAGATTTTAGAAGATATACTGCAAAACTCAATCTACTTAATTAAAAAATATAGATTAAATTATCTTGAAAAACATGATTTAATTTTAAATAAACCTATAATTTAATATTCCCTTTCACAACCCCACATGAGGAAATGAATTGGCGACAACCTTTGAAAACTGAGAACAGCACATGCTGAAGACGTACGTCACGCTATATTCATTGATTTAGCTACTATTATATTATTATGATTATATTATCATTGTTATACCTATATGAACATTATGGGTGTATATATTTATATATATAGATATAGATGAGGAAAAAAACTGCTAAAAGGTGAGTTATTACAGATAACAGAAGAAGCAGATATGGAGATAGAGAAGAAGAGTGTAGAAATGGAGAGTGGCGAGGTTACTGAGAAGAAGAACCAGAAGAAAGCACAGCAACGTCGTGGTGGCATCAGAACATTACCTTTCATCCTTGGTCAGATAACATTTTATTATTCTTATTATTTTATCATATTATTTTCTTATTTTTAAGGAATTGAAAATATTGCAGCTAAGTTAAATTTTGCTTATTCATTCATCCTCATTACATGTTTAATAATCTTTACCCATCAATTTTCAACGAACTTGGTCTGCGTTATCTCATTCGCGATTCTGTTTCTTGCTGAGAAAACATAAAGTTGTAATTGAGCGAAGGATTTTGATTTCATCTGTTTACTAATTGAACTGCGCGTAATTTTATGAAATTTACAAATTGTTGAGGTTTTTTTACCATTTGTGAAAGAGTTATTATTTACTGATAGGGTTCACTGATTAATACCCGTTTTAATGGGTCTTATTTTTGTCTCTTAGAATGGTTGAATGGCTTTAAGAAAAATAAGATTATGACAGAGGATTAGAATCTGTTTTGTAATTCTGATCATTTACACTATGCATGTCTAATTTTTGCTAATTTTATGATTAGGTTAATTTTATTATATTGCATAGATGTTATTTCCTTTATTAATTAATCATTAATTGATATCAAAAACTTCACAAATTATGTGCCAGTAATTTAAACCATTTTAAGCCAAGTTGTCACTTAATTTACTATTATAGTGACTCGATCTTTCGTCTTGTACGGCTTATATATAACTTATCTTTCTAACTTATCATTATTTTAAAGTTTAACTATATGCTTTTAAATATACAATATTTATCAAAAGTAATTGCTATATAGATGTTAAATTTTATTTATTTATTATTGGTGTGAATATGCATTTATTGATTTCAATAATTACTAATTTCCTTTAAGGATCTGATTGACCATTTCTAATAAAATATCCTTTTTCAATTATATTTTTTTCACAACTTAAATTCAAAAACTTTAATTAAAATGATAAAGTTCAATACTACTAGGACCAATAATTTGCTGGTATAACGTTTAGTTTGAATTAATGACCGATTCTCCACTAAAATTCATTTGAAAAATTAATATTTTCTAATAAAGTGCCACCTTGTCGTCAAAATATATGTTATCGATATAGTCAGTATCTTTTCACCCCCAAATCACTTCTTAATTCTTTGCAAATTCACTATTCTATTATTTGATTTTAAAAATTATTATAATTTATAACCAAATGCATGTTAATTAAAATATTAGTACATTAATTTTGAATGTGTTATTTTTTATGAAAATTGATTATTTTTTCTCAATTAGTTTTAGAAAATCTCAATTTATTTATAAAAGGTCATTCAACACTATTTAAATGAGTTATTTTTAATTTATATGAACTTAATAAATATTATGTATTATATTAAATTTTTTGTTAAATATTAAAATTTTCTTTTGTAAATATCCGTCCGCGGGTATCCGTGGATATTAAAATTGACTATTAATTATTAAATATTTATAGAAATATTTATAAAAATATTAATCTTTGTATACAACTTATGATGATATTCTTAATAAAATTGACATTTTTATTAAATATTTATAGAAATATTTTTAAATAAATTTTTTTTAGTTTTATTATTAAAAAAAGTTAAATCCCAAACTTAATTTCAAAAATTAACAATTTTGTCATCATATATAAAGGCATCAATCATATTATACAAATTTAGTAAAGATTAAAAATCAAATAACTTGTCACACATAAATTTAGGAACTAAATCTCAAGTTCAAAACAAAATCAAAGTATAATGTTTTGTGTAGAATTTAAAGTTAATTTAAAATATTTATAAAAATATTTAATAAAAACGTTAATTTTAATAAGAATATTACCATAAGATTTATAAAAAAGTAAATTTAGTCTCAATTTGAGAAAGGACAATATTGCTTCATTTTTACAAAAATTGGGACTAAATTGAAACTAAAAACAAATATAGGGACCAAATTGAGTCACTTTGACATGTGGCACGACTGTGAAGTGACACGTGTCAAAAAGAAAAAAATTTTAAAAAAAATTAAAAATTTAAAAAAAAAATTAAAAAAAATTAAAAAAATAAAAAAAAAAAGAAATTGACACGTGACGTTGACTTTAACACCGTCTAGTCAAAGTTAACGGTGAAGACCAAATTGAGTCATTTTTAAGAAAATGAAGACCAAATTGAGACAACGAAAAACACGAGGACCAAAATGAAATTTCATGATAAATAGAGAGACGAAAAAGATAATTTAACCTAAAATATAATACGGGACCCGCATACTGACGTACAAATATAGGTACGTATACGAGACATATATTTATCTAGCGAATAGTGTACGAAAGAGTTATTGTCTGCCCCGTTGACATCCCTACTCACATTTCTTAGAAGTCGATGTCTAAGGTGGTTTAAATATCATTTTATCCTTCTTTTCACCGAGATGCTTTATAAGGATAAAATCATAACGGAACCGACGTTCCAAAGCAAATAATATCTCGGATACATGGTGATTGACCTGATGATGTGTCCTGAGATCGAAAAAATATTAATTGTTCATGATCAAAGTGAACAGCTATCTAAAAAATCTTACCTGTAATATTGATTTTGCTGCTGGATAAATATAGTGTTCATAATGGAATGTTATATTATACTATTTTCATGCATAATGTTGAGTTTCATGTTCTTTGTGAATGTTGAGGTAAATACTGAGTTTGCTGGATGTGTGTGAAAGTGCAGGAAATGAATTCTGTGATAGATTTGCAGTAGCTGGTTTCAATGGAAACTTGATAAGTTACCTGACTCAAGTGCTGAACATGCCACTGGTATCTGCCTCCAACATTCTCACAATCTATGGTGGAACCGCTAGCTTCACCCCTCTTCTCGGTGCTCTCATTGCCGAGTCCTTTGCGGGTCGATTTTGGACCATCACTGTTGCTTCTCTTATCTATCAACTGGTTCTTACCTTCTCCTTTTCTCCACACAATCTCATCACACTTGTAAATGCTTAGTGTTTTCTCATTCTCTTGCTTCATACAGGGACTGGTAAGTTTAACAGTATCAGCAATACTACCCCATTTTCGCCCCCCACCATGCCCAACACAAGTGAATTGCCAAGAAGCCACACACTCACAACTCAGCATATTCTACATCTCTCTCTTCCTCACATCTCTTGGATCAGGTGGCATTAGGCCTTGCGTTGTGCCCTTTTTAGGGGACCAATTTGACATGACCAAAAATGGTGTGGCATCTAGGAAATGGAACCTCTTCAATTGGTACTTTTTCAGCCTGGGATTGGCTTCTCTAAGTGCCTTGACCATTGTGGTTTACATTCAAGACAACACGGGCTGGGGTTGGGGCTTTGGCATACCAACTATCGTCATGCTTCTATCCATCATTGCCTTTGTGTTGGGCGCACCACTCTACAAGACTCAGGAACCAGAAGGAAGCCCTTTGGTTCGTTTGGTTCAAGTCATTGTGGCAGCTATAAACAAGAGGAACAAGACTCTGCCAAATGATCCCAAGTTTCTGTACCAAAACAATGACCTCGATGCTGCTATCTGTTTGGAAGGAAGACTTTTACACACAAATCAATTTAAGTAAGTCAAATCACATAGCCAATATAAAAAGTATGATTCTATTTCTAAGGGGTTTCATTGCACTGACCCAATTGCTAAACATTGCTTCACTGTGTCCACAGATGGTTAGACAAGGCTGCAATTGTCACAGGGGAAGAATGCAGAGACCCAAATGCACCACCGAACTGGTGGAAATTGGCCACTGTTCATAGAGTTGAGGAGCTAAAATCCATCATCAGAGTCCTTCCAATATCTTCCTCAGGAATTTTGCTCATAGCTGCTTCATCACATCTTCCCAGCTTTGTAATTCAACAAGCTCGCACAATGGACCGACACCTCTCTCACTCATTCCAAATTTCCCCAGCCAACATGTCCATTTTCAGCGTACTAACCTTGATGTCAGGAGTTGTTCTATACGAACGCCTCTTTGTTCCATTCATCCGTAGGTTCACAAAGAACCCTTCAGGAATCACAACCCTACAAAGAATGGGAATAGGCTTTGTGATTAACACTATAGCCACATTAATTTCAGCACCAGTTGAAGTAAAAAGAAAAGCTGTTGCTGCCAAGTACCACTTATTGGACAGTCCAAATGCCACTATTCCTATCAGTGTGTTCTGGTTGGTTCCTCAGTATTGCTTGCATGGCTTAGCAGATGTTTTCATGTCTGTGGGGCTTTTTGAGTTTCTCTATGATCAGTCACCAGAAAGCATGAGAAGCAGTGCCACTGCTTTGTACTGTATAGTAATTGCTCTTGGGAGCTATGCTGGTACACTGGTTGTATCACTTGTGCATAAGTATAGTGGGAAGGAGGAGAATTGGTTGCCTGATAGGAACCTCAACAGGGGTAGATTGGATTACTATTACTTGCTTGTTAGTGCGATTCAAGTCTTGAATATCATTTATTTTGGAATTTGTGTTTGGTTTTACACTTACAAGCCCTTGGAAGAGTTTACTGAAGCGAGCATTCACAAGGATTTGGAATTGGAACAGGACAATAATACAAACATCTCATCTGCCAATTCCAAACATGGTGGAGATGCTGAATAGAGAAAGTTCGGAATTGATCAATTAATGTACTTGTTGTTTTGTTGTATACAGGGGCTAATTTGGTATATTGGACTCTGTTCAATTTGGTATATGGTGTGTTCGGTTCCACTCGTCATTAGTTTGAAATGGTATAATCTAAAGGCTTTATCGAAGATCATGTGTGACATTTCAATTTATGATTCGAAAATATTTTTTAGATTTGGGGTTGGTACATCATATTTCAATTTAGGGTTTTATTGTTTCGAACGTAGGTTACAATAGGGATTGTCAATTTCGGAGGGTTTTTTTTTTTTAGTTTAGGAGTTTGTATTTTTGAGGAAGTTGTGTTGGTTACGAGTCTGCAATTTGGTTTGTTATTCCAAATCAAAAGAGGTTTAGTTTAAACATGAATCAACTTTTGCAGCATGCTGATGTACATGCTTTCCATGATTAATATTGATAAGTAGTTTTTTTGTTAGTGTAAGAGTTAGTTGGGTGATTAAACATATGACGAAGTTACGAAATTCTAGCGGAAGCTAAAGGATAAAACCCTTACATGAAGCTTGAAACTATTTGAGAATGACAATAATATCACAAAATTGTGTAATTATGAAATAAAGAGTAGATAAAACTAGGAATATATATTATGTCTAAACTTAATATTATTAATAATATGAGTTCAACTAGAGATAAAAATTATGAGGGTCGAAATATGGGAGTTCACCAGATGATAATGAGCAAGAATTTAAGAGTTTGGGAGATATAAAATAAACTTTAAAAAAAAGCATTTTATTTAAAATTTATATTTTGAGTTTTTTTTTTATGAAAAAACGAGATTTTTGAATATAATTTGGTGAAGAAAAGTGTTTATAATGTATATCCTTAGAAAATTTTACATCATTGATTTAATAGAATATTTTTTAACCAATAAATCTCTCAAATTTATATCAATATTCTTCTATTAGCTTAGATCATATATTTTTATCAAGAGTAGAATCATTATCTAGTTTCTTAATCTACTTCTCGTTATCATAGTTTGAGAATCAAAAATTATCTTCATTATTAACTGCTTCTCTTTCTTTATTATTGTTTTCACCTATATCTATATTGTTATTATCTTGTTTATTCAAAGAGTACTCATCTATATTTTCTAATTTATTTTTCTTTTATTGTTTTATAAATTTATTCATAGTTCGTTTTTGTTATACACTTAAAACTTCAATTCTTCTCTTCTTATAGATTTTAGAATAGCCTGATTCAAATTTTCTAGTTCACATATCTATATAAAAATTATAATATATAAAACACTACTAAAGATAAAATGAATGAGTTAAAACAATAAAATCTGGTTCTGGTTGTCAAAAAAGTAAACTTGAGAATAGACTGTAGTGTCTTGTAGTCTCAATTCTCTTTCTCCTTTCCAAGTCTCAACTTTTTCACAACCAACAGAGTTTATTTTAAGATTAATCATTAATAAAAATAATTTAAAAAAATGATTATTCTTCTTGATTCGATAGTAAGTCTTTTTTATTCTAAAGTTGAATTCTTTTTATACAGAAAACTTAACTTTGAATTATGCTCCAATTAATCTATTATTCACAAAAAAAAATGCTAAATCTTAATCTATTTAATAGTTTTGTAGAAAAATTTCAGTTACTCATCAAGATATATGCAAAAAAAAAAAACTCGAAACCCATAAATCTAAAAATACCGAAAAACAAAATTGGGCAAAAAAAAATGCATTGCTAATTTTAATACAAATCCAACAAACAAAATAAAATAACACAAATAGAAAGAAAAAATATACTAACTAGAAATGAAGATGAATTGGTATGCAACATGAAATTGAAAGAATGTAATTTGCCAAAATTCTAAAAAAAAAGACTATAAAATAGAAGAAAGAGGAGAGGCAAAAGAAGTCACGCAGAGATAAAAAAAATAGAATCAATATTAATTATAAGAAAATAAAGATAACTAATCACCATCTCATTCGTAAACAAAATTATAATTCACCAAAAAAAAATTTAACTCATCAAATATCATTCTTAATACCAACAAAAGTTACATACAATAATAATAATTTAATTAAATGTTATTTTCACACATAAACTTATAATTAGTTTAATAAAACTATATTAGTTATAAAATATTCCTTTTGAAATCTTTCATTACCTAAACATAATTTTATAATTAATTTAATAAATATATATTAGTACTAAAAAAAAGTTTAAGACTTTTTTTCTTAAATATAATATTGTAATTAATTTAATAAAAAAATATTAATAATTTTGTTTAAACCTTCTTTCTTTGTAAACCTAAAAGGGATTTTTTATGTGTCCTGATAATGAGCGGGATGGCCAAAATTCTGGAAGCAGCGAAAAAGTTAATAAAAGAGATGTTGTCGGTATTATGATTAGGATAGTAGATGATTAAATCAATTGAAAAATCAGAGATGATAGATTTTACTTTTCAAAGAATATATATATATATATATATATATATATATATATATATATATATATATATATATATATATATATATATA
>Ga0214544_1006466_pt1 | contig 21569 bp, 20 predicted proteins | sample CNSS3metaG_FD_160074 | JGI IMG/M metagenome (GOLD analysis project Ga0214544, IMG submission 160074) | Root nodule microbial communities from cowpea collected in UCLA plant growth center, Los Angeles, California, USA - CNSS3 | ecosystem: Host-associated > Plants > Roots > Nodule | place: USA...
TAATATATATAATAATATATATATATATATATATATATATATATATATATATATATATATATATTACTTTCCAAAAAGTCCATCCAAGCATTATAAACAAACTGATGAAGTTTATGTGCTATAAAAATAAAAAAGGGAACCATCACATACATTTAATCAATATGAGTAAAAGTAGGTTGGTAAACAAATTTGTGAACAATTCAACGTACCTGTAGAGTAACAGTTGATGTAATAAAGCCAAAGGCATATTCACCAACACGTGGATGACGGATAATGGCTACCTCTTTAAAGGCAGTGGTATTTTGATCTGAAAAGAATATTAAAAAAAATCAGGACAAATGGTTGCATCCTTGTCTCCAATATCTGAAATGGTCAATCTATCTAATATAAGCAATATAGGATAGCTACAACCAACTGATTGGCAAGACACAGGCTGAAAATCAAAGGTTGAGAGGTAAAACGATTAGGAAAAACAAATTGAAGCGTGCCTTCAATCTATAGATAAATAGCCTAATAAACCCTATTCATACAATATGAGTAACTTGACAAAGCTAATAACTAAATTCAAAATATGTACTTAATCTAGATCAGTGAATTTGTATCAACATTAATATCAAACTACAACTTTATGCACAATCATCATCTCCAATGCACCTTCATTAACACATTACTAGTAAAAATTCCCTACCGGTACAACACACACATGCCACCTCACCATTGCCACAACTATCACCATTCCATAATCATATTCAGACTGCTCAAGAGAAATTTTATTTAGTTTGAAATAATTTTGCATGAAATAGGTAATTTTAAAACTGACCAAGCAGTTTGTGGCATAACCATACGTGAGTGAGAGGGGATGGAAAACAAATTGCATTTAAACTGACAAGTCAATTTGGGCACCTTTCTTCATACACACAACAACATACACAAAAAACAATGGTAAGAACAAAAGAACAAGAATAATTTCTGCATTTTGTCATAAAAGATACTAACAAAGAAGTTATTCTTCCTTATTGTAATATGAACAGCTACCCAGCCTATGTGTTGCATACTGCTTATCTCTGTGAATTAAGACCACAACAACTCTTTTTTGGCTAAATTCTGACTTACCTACGCAGTTATGAAGAACATACCTGGAGATATTGCAGCGCTAATCTGCTTGGATGCAGAGTATATATGCCTAACAAGGGGCATTCGCTTTATGAACCATTCTCCAATCCAGAAAACAGTAGCTCCCATCCATGATGAAACAAAAACACCAATAAGAAATACAAAAGCTAATGATGTAATGAAACCAAGTCCTGCACCACAAATAAAAAGCTGTCACATTTTAGAAATCACACTGTAAACAAAAAGTAAGGTCAAGTACCAAGAATTCAGATCATCGAATGGAGATATTAAAAAAGAAAGGAAGAAATATAAAAGTCTGCAACACCATTTTATTTGTGTGCACGTTGAAGGAAGATAAATTTATCAAAGAAAAACATAAAGAATCAAGATTGTGGAAAATAACATATCTACTCAACCACCAGAGCGTAATTCAAATGAGTTGTTCCAGATTAGCAACAGAACTCTCAAAAGAAACAATGGTGTCTTCCTTCTCTACTGGTAAAATTATAGAGAAGTCTATTATCTTTCAATTTTCAAGTTTATGCGCTATATTTGTGTACTCTGTTTGTGTGTTCCAGATATAAAGCATCTAAACCAAAAAAATCCCTCTCATTCTAAACTTCTAAGGAGGGAAAATATAATTATTAAAGACATGTTAATTGATGAGAAAATAAATTACTCACCAAATATATCAATGCCAAGCCTGGAGTATATTGGACTAAAGAAACCATCAACAAACTGAATAAACCACCATGTAATAAAGAAGGTAACAGCAACTGGAAAAAGAACTACACTGCAGATTCAAAACCAAATGAATGAATAAGAATAATTACACACCAACAATGATGATAATGATCAATCATCTAAATTAGTAGTTGAGTCTACCATCCAGTCATAAATTTCTTTGAGACCCAACTCTGGAGAACAAAGCAGCAAGCCTGAAACAAGTGCACAGAATGAGCCAATAGTAAGACAGAAATCAATTTTCTCTTTAAAAAATATGAAACGTCATAATCTATATATCACACCAAATAGATGCATATCAGATAATCATTAAGCTCTTGCAACTTCATCTTCAACATTCAGAACTCCTTATCATAAAAACACAAGATGGTCGTTTATGTTTGCAGCTAGGCTCTCTAAATCAGTCTAGAATTCCAACATCCAGCAGTCGTGTGCCCTTCTCCTGAAGCATTTATAATGCAGGACAACAGGGAAGTGCAGTTCAATTATTATGATAACGTCTCAATTTTTTATGACTTTTTCGTATTTTTAGACTAGGTATGGATCACTACAAGAATTTTATTTTGATATTATACGTAAGGACATTTTAGGACAACAAACCAAGGACCAAATCTCGCTCCTTGGAGAAAGTAGCAAGTAGAATCCTAAACATCTTACAAGTAAATCAGAGACCGAACTCCGTGACACTTACCACAGTTCGAACTTTACAGAGAACATTGTCACTGTATTGGTTTCAAAAAAAACAATTCCACAAGAAGAAATGCAACCCAAAATAAAAACTATTACTAAGAGGTTTTGAGAAATGGGAGTTATCCCCCGTTAATTAAGATCAGCCTCTCCTACTTAATACTCTTGGAAATCGATCAAAGCTGACATTCAACTATTGGTCTCTTCACACTAAGCCACGGGCTTATTCTTACACATAAAACCCATCTTAAACAAAATCCATTGCTAGTCAAATGCTGCAAAAACAGATCCCTCGTGTTGCTAACGAGATTGATCACAATACCAAAGATTATGGGCTTAAACGTCTTTCTGTAAATCATTCGAATTATTCTCTACCATCCGTAAAAATAGGTTTCTTTCCGAATTCAAGAGACGAGGCTCTCAGTTGACTCGTCCGTTGAAATCCACCAAATAAATTTAAAAGAAAAAAAAAATGCCAACGAGAAGCAAGATCCAACAACCTAGCCTAATATAAAGGTATAAAACGATATAGGAAAATATAAAAAGAAAGAAATGAACCCTGCGAGTGGAGGAGTTGGGGGAGCTTGGTGGAGACTTGGCTGGGTCTTCGGGATCGTCACGAGATGCATTATCCCCTTGACTGAGAGGAATTGACGTTGATTCTTTTTCTTCCGCCATCTTCTTCGCTCTTCACACTTTCAGATTGTAACGCCAGTAATAACAATAATATCAAAAAAATCGGGAGATAAAATATGACGGAACTACATATAATTGAAATGACTTCACGAATTATTATTGTGTTCTTGTCTTGGATACTAAGCAAGCAACACTCACTTCCTCTTCTCTTCCCTTCCCTTCACCGGATAATTGAAAAGTCTCATTACCTACCAGACTGAAAAGAAATTCGGTGTTCCAGATGACGTGGCTTTCGAGGACGTGTCCCTTCACTTACGAAATTAATTATCATTTTCCTTTTAATTTCATTTTCTACATGTTTCAGGCATTAATTAGGTTTTTCTTCAAACTAAAACACATTTTTCACAGCAACCTCTTGACGACATTGGAATATTACATTGTTTTGTATCGCGTATTTTAGTTGTAGAAATTTCCGAACAACGTGTTTGGATTGTTGCGTTGTCGATTTTAGGTGAAGAAAATAAATGCAAGAAAAGAGAGGGTGGAGAGAGTATAGTTAACAGAATAGAATTGAATGACAAAAAATTTTAGATTTTAAGAACAGAACTTGTGTAATCCACAAACAAGACATCTCAAATGATGTTATTTTGAAAGAGAAAAACAAAAATATAAATATAAATATATTTTAAGTCGATCATGCATAGATAAATAAATTGTTTAATTATCGTATATATAAATAGATTGAAATCGAACACGTGATATTTATTTGTATATTAGTACTAGTTAATACTAAAAGCTAGTGAAAATTTTGATAACTAGTCTATACTGATAATATAATTATTGAAATAATCCCATTTAGTATTTAGTTTATAATTCTTTTATATTATTATGATATTTTGAAGTGGGTAATCATAAAAATAGTTATGACAGTCATGTACTAAATATGTATATGTATAATATAAATGTCTTTTACAATAAATAATAACTATATAACTATATTTACATATACATGTAACTTAATATATGCACATATTTTATAAGAGATATTAAGGATAAAAATAACTTTATTATCTTCACAATGTAATGTCAAAAGTTATGTTTTTATTTTACTTGAGAAAAAAATTATTAAAAAAGTAGTTCATATATTGTTATAAAACAATTGATTATAATGTTTTTGTTCTTGAATAAATCTTGAGTCTTATCGGGAATAAATTAACTAATTATTTTAAGTGACAGTTAATTATATGTATAAGTAGTATTTTAAAAACTTTCAAATAATCAATATTTTATTTAGTTTATTTTATACTTGTGATAGTTAATTATAAACTAAAACAATCAATTTTTTTATCTACAATTTTTTTAAGATTTGAGAAAATAATTAATTTTATTATTCTTAAATTGATTAAAGTGTTATTATTTAGATTTGGGTTAAATATGATTTTTATCTCTAAACTTGGATGCAGAAATTAAATTTGTTTACGTCTCAAATTTTAATACATTTTGATTCTCAAACTTTTAAAATGAATGGAAATAATTTTTTTAACTTAATGACATTAATTTGGACTTGTTAAATGATGTTACAAACTGATATTTGAACTGAAACGTAACAAAATTGTATAAACAACTCAAACATCATCCTAATACACGTTTGACACATAAAAAAAATTAGCTAAGTCTAGTTAAGAAGACTATATCCATTCATTTTTAAAGTTTAAAGACGAAAATATATAAAATTTTGGAAAAGAATAATTTTCAATTTCATGTCGGAACTTAGAGTCTAAAATCATATTTAACCCTTTAAATTTCAAAATATATTCTTGAAAAACAATTTTGCATACAATTCAAAGTTCATGCAATGTACTAGTAACCACTAACAAGCAATAACACTTTTTGAAGTGTAGTTATCCTCTAGAGAAATAGAAGCAAGATTACATGATGAATTTTTATATATCATTTCCCAAAGTTAATAATCAATTTTCAAGTTTTCATTTTATTGTTATAATTAAGTTAATCTATTTTAAACTCTCTCTTTTTTTTCCTTTGAGTCAATTGTTTGAATATATTAAGTTGTGATTACTTAATGAGTTTATTGACTTAAAATAAATTTTGAATATCATAATTGGAGAAATTTGATGTGATATCCAGTTTCTTCAACTTAACAAAAGTTTTTAAGTTTATTTTATAATATATGATTCTTATAAAGTAAATACATGAATTTCTAAGTAAAGATAAATAAATTATTAAGTAAAATTTATTTTGAAATATAATTATGTAACAAAAAAACTAGGTTAAAATACTTTTTTATCCTAATTTTCGTCAAATTTTTTCAAATAAGTCCTAATTTTAGTTTTATGTTCAAATAGGTCCCAATTTTCGTCAATTTTGTTCAATTGGGTCTTTTTTTGCTAACATCGTTTAAATCATTAACGGCCATGAACAGTGGTTGTCATGTGTCACTTCGTGGTTTTTTTGATTTTTTATTTTCTTAATTTGTTTTTAAATGTACACGTGTCAACCCAGTAGCATGCCACGTGTTACTTTGTGGTTTTTTATTATTATTATTTTATTTATTTTTTAAATGTCCACGTGTCAAATTCAATATTCTATATTCAATTTGGTCCCTATATTTGTTATTTTTGTTCAATTTAGTCCCAAATTTTGTTAACATTAATCAATTTGGTCCCTCTCCAAAATTGAAACCAAATTTAATTTTTATATTAAAATACACATTTTTTATTAAATATTTTTATATAATATATTAAAATTCACATAATTATAACTTATATATAAAAATTAAATTTGGTCACATCTTCAATAAGGACTAAATTGGTTAATGTTAACAAAAATTAGGACTAAATTGAACAAAAATAACAAATATAGGGACCAAATTGAATATAGAACATTGACTTTGACACGTGACACACTATTGGGTTGACACGTGGGCATTTAAAAAAAAACAAAAAAAAACACGAAGTGACACGTGACACGCTACTAGGTTGACACGTGTACATTTAAAAAAAATTAAAAAATTTTAAAAAAATCAAAAAATCAAAAAAATCACGAAGTGACACGTGGTAATCACTGTTCATGACCGTTAATGATTTAAACGATGTTAGCAAAAAAGGACCCAATTGAACAAAATTGACGAAAATTGGGACCTATTTGAACACAACCAAAATTATAACTTATTTGAAAAAAGTTGACGAAAATTGGGGCCAAAAAGGTATTTTAACCAAAAACTAAAAGTAAGATGAGCTTTTAAGGACGTACCATTCTTCATACACATTTCAAAGAGTATTTATTCAAGAATAACTTATGATAAATGATTTGCATCATGAATGATTTCTCCAACTTTAGTCACAATATTGTTGAAATATTCTCATTGGCAATATCATTAAACACTTCATATAACAACAATAAAAGGATCATCAAATGAGTTTTTCTTCTTATTATTACTACAAAATATGTCTCTTTATATGTGACATACTTCCATAAAGCAATGCTCACATACCTTGCTCCTTGAACAAAACCCTAATCTCAATTCTTCATAGGTTGAATTTGTTCTTCTTATTGAACTTTTCAATATTGGAAGTTGATGTGAATATTTTTTTCTATAACTTATGACTAATGTGGGAAGATATTAAAATTGGCTCAGAAACTTGTCAATTATAACATGATATAACTTGTCATGGACTAAGTACCAAATTATGTCTCAGAAACAAGTGAAATGACTCTCACATATTGAAAACAAAGAATAAAGACGAAATAAAAGCATATAAACAAAATAATCATCTCATGCATTAAGCAATATAATAATTAAGTTACTTTTTTTAAAGCATCACTCAATATTAAGCACAAGGCAATAACCAATTAAATTATAGTACAAAACTAACTAACTTTGACATATTGAATCTACAAAACCAATTGTTCACCAAAAGATATAATTTTGTGTCAATAAATGTCCCTACCATTATAACATGTTTACAACCATTAGATGATGATGTCTACAACCATTGAATAATGTATCCTTAAAAGAGTTTGTACACAAAAATCTACATATTAAGGTACTAAAGAAGTTAAATGTGTAAATAAGAGCACTCTTGTTTAAGAATAATAAACATTTAGAATGCTTTAAGGTGAAAACATATATAATACTCAAAAGATGTTTACACACATTGTGAATCATTCGTTGACCCTTGAAAATAATTGATAGAAATTAGTTGAAAAGTTTGAGCATATCTTAACAACCTAAAGGTAATTTCAAATTTGATTATACTGTAATAATCTTAAAACAACAACTTGAGCATAAATAACCGAAATAATAAGAAAGCATACATAATATAGAAAGATAATGATTCAAGTTCTTATAACAATTTAAGTGATACAAGTGAGGAAGAAAAATTGTGACTCATGATTGAACGTGGCTAAAGAAAAAACATTGTATGTGATTTACCACTTTGAAGTTGGTTTCATTATGATCAATTATTAAGTACATTTAATGAATTACATGATGGAGCTAAGGATTCAATATAGATTCTTTATAAGAGTTAAGGATGTCAATATTGTAACATTTTTTAAAATTTAAAATATTACCATAAATCATTACATTATTTTTGTTTTTACTTTTAGTAAAATTTTCATTATCATAATCATTGAAAATGTTATTATACATCAATTTGATAAATTATATGTTTTTACTTTTAGTGACATTTTCTTTATCATAATTGTTGAAAATGTTATTATAGATCAATTTGATAAATTATAGTAACGATTTTTTAAATAAATGTCATTATAAATTATATTAAGTTATATTTTGAAAAAAAATTATTATAAATTATTAAAATATATTAATAATTATATATGAAAAATTTACAAGAAGTTAACCTTTTCTAAATAAACTTTTACTCCTAAATAAATAAAAAAGTAAGCAGCGGTCTACCGATACCCCTTTCCTCTCTTCACTCTTTCTTTTCACTTTTCTCAAAGACCCAACACTTTCTCCTTCGTCACTCTCTCTCTCTCTCTCTCTCTCTTTCTCTCTCTCTCTCTCTCTCTCTCTCTCTCTCTCACACACACATACACATCCCTAAAGCCCCTTTCCTCGTCAACTCTGCCACCGCGCTGCCGAATCGAAAATTGAAGACCTCAAGAAGTTCATCAAATCGAGGGTTCTTGGTGGATTTTTTGTGCACATAATCATAGAAATCGATCGTCATAAGAGCGTTATTACTCATGTCGTTCTCCAGGAAGGAACTGGAAAATTCATCATCAATTACCGTGACGCCAAGGTCTCAACCCCTCCCTCCCTACTTTATTTCTCTATTTCTTTCAAACTCTCACCCTACTTTATCAGTTTATTGATTTTTTCATTAATCGAAATTTTTAGTTGTGGTTTTTAATTTCTCAAAATGTGAATGGCATATACTAAGTGTTTATTGTTTAAGTTAGTTCAATTGAGATGCTCAGTTTGTAGTAAGTCACCATTTTAGTTTCTAAAAATGCATAGTCTAGTCACTTTAGCCCTGAAGCTCAGGAAATTCTAAACAAGTTTGGGAAAGTTCAATTTGTTAATCATATTAGACCAAAATATAAATTAAAAGTGTGACTTAAATGATATATTAACATATATTTAGGAATTAGAATGATAGTAAGTGGATAAGTTTAGAGAATTAGATACAATGATTGGACCGGAAATTTTAGGACTTCTTTGCCATATTAAGTTGATTTTTGTTTACTTAGTAATTTTTTTATCCAGAAAGTTATGTTAATAGCTTAATCATTATAGTCTTATTATTTGATCTATTACAACTATTGATATATGTATGTATTGTGCTACACTATGAAATGTAGTCGATTCAGAATATTCTGATTCATAAACTCTCTGGTATTTAGTGTGGTATTGGAAGTTCTTTGACTTCTTGTATCCATTTATTGAGTCCGTTTTTATGTTGTTTTGGGGAGGGAGGGGATGTATATGAGATATTGTGTGCATTTATTTGAAGGGTGCTATAATAAGATTCTAATGGTCTTTTTTGGGATTATTGAGTTTATTCAAAACCTCTATTATGATTTAAGTTATTATTGAGTTTATTCTCATTTTATATTTATACCTATGGCTCAAAGTCTATGTACATTTTGTCTTGTTGGTAAGATATGCGTGATGCTAGTCGTTTTGTCTTAGTGAGATATACAATTAGCAATCCTTTTGTACTTACTTTTAGGCAAATTCATAATGTTGGGTGTATTGTGCTAAATTTTTATTTTTGCAAGTAATATTAGAATCTAGATTATTTCTCTTTTTTTTTCCTTTTAATTCTAAAATCTGTGTGGCCTGAAATATTATTATATTTTGGATTTCTATTTATTTATCACTTGGAAGATGGAATTAGTGACCAATGGTACAAATTTTAGGTCCTGTTCTTATGAGTGGAAGTATTGTTTATAAAGAAGCATGAACGACAATTCAAGGGTTATTTTTGCATTCGTTTGAAGGTGGTAAGAGGTGATGATTGGTGATGATCAGCGGGATATGTTGAAAATACAATCAAGTTGTATCTAAGAAGATTAGAGGGGATCACATGCATATTTACAAAATTATCCTTTGATTATTTAATATTTTCTGCAATTTGCATGTTGGAAACCAATAGCTTCAATTGCTTTTGTTGTAGTTGGACAAATGAAAACACAATTGATTCCTACACAAAATAAAATTTATTTTTTCTAATATGTATATATTAGGACATTGCCATTTTAAGACATAATTTACTACATAAATGTATTGTTTAAATTTAATTTAAAGTTTATTTTAATCATGTTTAATGTATCAAAAACTATACTTATATGTTTTTTCTTAATTTTTACATAAATTTATCTTTTAATCTTAAACAATTTTGTTAATAAATTTTCCAATAAAATTATGTTTTTTTTTATAATTTTTTATCACCGTAATTTGTCCAAAATTTTTTGTTTTCAAATATTTGTTAATTATTTAACCAAATAGTTAAAAAAATGTTGTTAATTAATTATAGTATTTAAAATTTTTTATGTTTTTTTATTTATGGGAAAATATTATTTATTTTAAAATTTTTAGATCATTTAGTTTTTAAATATTTACTGATTTTTTTAACAGATAAATATAAATATTTTTACTTTTAATTTTATTAATAAAATTAAATAAAAATGTATTATTAATAAATATCGAAAAATGTAAAAGTTAAGAATATATAAATAATATATAATTGTATAAAATTTGAAGAAAATAAAAGAAATTTCTTAAAAATCATTACCTATATTATTAACAAACAGAATCAAATTTTAAAATATGTTCATATCAACAAAAATTTAATACTTCAAATACTACTATTAAAACAAAAGACAAAATGGAAATAAATTATTTCCTATGTAAACATTTTATTAGTAAATATTTTCTTGTTCTTTTCCGTTGAATTGGAAGCGAGGGAAGGCAGTCATTTGTGAAATTGTTGTCCATTTTGCATCCAACTTCTTACATGACATTTGAGAGTGATTTTAAATATTTTACTATTATACCCTTATTCGACGTTGAGAAGAGTCATAATGAAGAAGATAACACAACAACAGAGTGCAGGAACCAGATCTGTTATATTTGGAATCAGATCTGTTATTGAAGAACTAAAATGGAACTGGATCTGTTATTGAAGAAGCAAATTGAAATTGTTCCTGCAAAGAACAAACAAGATAAGTTAGGCACGAGCATCACCTACCTATGCAGTCCGCTATCTTCTCAGTTGGCCTCTTCCCAGTTGGTACATGTCTGCTTAGACCCAAGAGGGGTTACCTGCAGAAGGGACTCCAAAGCTCAAGTCAACTAAAGCTCTCAAAAAGTCAAATCAGGTGATTAATGGAGTAATGAATGCGTACCTTTAATTATTGGGGTCCACGTGTATTTATAGAGTATTAATTATGTCTGGTTATGCCATGGGCCGGGCCTTAGCTTGGGCCCTAGTTTGGGCTGTAAGTGGGCTTGGCCCTAACCGATGCCCTTAGATTGATTACTGTGGACTTATTGAATATAAGGGGGGTTTTGCTAAGTGTACTAAGGTAGCCGGCCTAAACCGACTACTTCCCTTGACGGTTTGTGTTGTTCATACGCTGTCTTAGGCAGGTTATTCCTCTGGATGTTTATGTTATCGGTTCAGGCCGGCTAGGTTTAGGTCAGCCCAGCCTAGGTCGGTTACTTGAATGTTTTGGTGTATAAGTATGGTGGTCGTTTTATTATTATTTTGTTGAGTTGGCTTGGTGTGGTACACCAGTCCCCTAGCCTTGGCTGACATAGGTGTCGGTCAAGGGTGATATGTGTTAATATGCTAGTGGGACCGGCTAGGTGTGGTACACCAGTCCCCCAGCCTTTAAGTGTGATGAACAATGTTAAGGCTAAAGGCGAGAAAGGGTTGATGGCAGGTGAACGGATGCCAGGGGTCAAATCAAAAGGGTTTTTGCGCCGTCATTTTTAACACTCATGTCTTTTGGAATGATTGTGTCGATTGGTATGGGTTGTTATTTTAGCGGGAAGGGGTTTTATCGTTTGGGATTCTGGCCTATAAATTGTGTCGATTGGTTCATTTGCGAGAATTTTCAGTCAGAGATCTTGTGTGCATTTTCCTGTCCGACTTGTTCCTAATTCCAGCCATCATCTTTCCAGAAAAAAGAAAAGGCATGTCTAGTAGTGATAGCGTGACGTTGTCTACGTCTAGTAGTGAGAGTATAGAGTCTGGGAGGAGTAGAGGTAGACATGTTGAAGAGGAGAGCACTAGTTTTGGGGGTATGGTAGGCAGAATCCCTATGGAGACGGTGACTGAGGTTCGAGAAGATCCTCCGGAGGAGTTAGTGGAGAGTAATTGGCCGGCCAAGGGCGGCTACGGGTGGGTGGCTGCCGACATTCGTAATCAGTCGTCCTTATTTCGGTAGTCTCGTGAACTCCTGGCTAAATTGTACACCTGTTATCGCAAAAGGTGTAAGCGGGGGTATTGTGTCCTTGGAACGGGTGAGCGCCATCGACCGTGTATGCCACGGGCAAGAGGGGGCAACCGAAAAGTTCTTCTATATGTACATGTGCCACTTCTCTCAGCTACATTTGCGGTTACCGTTGGACGACTTCATCATGGATGTGTTGCGTGCGCTGAACGTTGCACCTACACAGCTGCACCCAAACAATTAGGCTTATATGCAAGCCTTCCGCGTTAGAGTGATGGAGACCTTGATGAAGTTTACTGATAAGTTGCCCACTAAGGGTCTAGTTAGAGTTTATAATTCGGTGCACTCGATTATTGATATTGAAGGTATCTGTTTATTACTTAAACTGTGTTAATGATTCTGAGTTGTCTTAACCAGGGTTTGATATGTTATTGTAGGGCACATGGTGCAATCGGGAAAGAAGAATTTGGCGCTCTTCCAGACATTGAGGAAAGAAATGGCTGCTAAGGCCAAGGCAGCCAGGAAGACTGATGTTCCCAACCTGCAAGAATCGTTGGTTGAGGTACACGTACACGACGGGACCAAGAGGAAGGCCGAGTTGCCGCCTCGACCCGGCAAGGGGAAGGATGTCAAAAGGTGAGGGCGGCATTACTCGAGGCGGGGTCGGTTAGTGGGGCGGGATCGGCCAGCGAGGCGAAGGGACCGGAGTCCGGCTTGATTGAGTTGCCGGAGATATCTGTTAGAAAAGATATTGCGATCAACCTCCCAGATACCATCATCAACTCCATTGACGGTATGGAGGCGAATCATATTGTGAGGACGATGGTCGAGTTTGGAAGTAAGGCGTTGATATTGAGCCGTCGTGTTGGGTATCTGTATCGACGGGAAGTAAAGGAGGAAGGTAGGGAAAAAGTGGAGGAATTATAGGGAAAGGTCGACAAGTTTGAGGAGAAGAGAGCCGCTTGGAAGAAGGAAAGGGAGGGTTGGGAGGAGGTAAGAAAAAGGCTGGGAACATGGAAGGTCCGCTGTTTGGACTCGGAGGGAAAGCTGAACAAGAAGATAGAAGATTTGGAGGCGGACTTTGATGAGCTGAAAGAAAAATATGATGGTGTTGTTGGTGAACTTGATGACTTGAAGGGTTACATCATCCAAGAGCATATCAACAACTTTCAGAAGGGATTGCGGTAAGCAGCCTTTTTTCACCAAGATGTTGACGCCACTGATTCAAAATTTGATGTGAACAAGGATGTTGTTGATGGGAAGCTTATCAATGAGGATGAGAGCAGTCCGGATGAGGAAGCGGAGAAGGAGGTAGCCGAAGAAGAGAAGGAGGCAGATGATGCCGTGGAGGTGGCCCATGATTCAGCAGAATAGGACTTGATTTTTTGATGATTTGAAAGTATTATTGAGCCTATGTCTGTAATAAATAGTACATTATGTTCGTTACGCTTGGTACATTTCTTTTGTGTTTATGCTTATTGTGATTAATGCTTTGTATGCTATTGTGTATGTTGGGTGTTTGATGATTTGTGGTGTATGTTATATTTGGCGAAATCGATTGTATGTTAAAGATGTTCGACCCAGGCCACTTACTTGTGGTAAGGGTGGGGAACTTAAACGAATTAACCACGAGTTAAAGGTGTTCGACCTAGGCCACTTACTTGTGGTAAGGGTGGGGAACTTAAACGAATTAACCACGAGTTTAAAGGTGTTTGACCTAGGCCGCTTACTTGTGGTAAGGGTGGGGAACTTAAACGAAGTAACCAACGAGTTAAGGGTGTTCGACCCAAGCCACTTACTTGTGGTAAGGGTGGGGAACTTAAACGAATTAACCACGAGTTTAAGGGTGTTCGACCCAGGCCGCTTACTTGTGGTAAGGGTGGGGAACTTAAACGAAGTAACCAACGAGTTAAGGGTGTTCGACCCAGATCGTTTACTTGTGGTAAGGGTGGGGAACTTAAACAAATTAACCACGAGTTTAAGGGTGTTCGACCCAGGCTGCTTACTTGTGGTAAGGGTGAGGAACTTAAACGAAGTAACCAACGAGTTAAGGGTGTTCGACCCAGGCCGCTTACTTGTGATAAGGGTGGGGAACTTAAACGAAGTATGAGAAGTTAAATAAAGAGTAGTTGTAAAGTTGGGAACCCTTTGTATTATTCATTGAATTTGGGGTGCCTCGTTAAAACCTCCTTGACCAAAACCCTCCTTAGGGAAAAAAGACCAGGTGAGGAAAAAGAGTACACCTAGGGTTACAAGGGTTTTTAGGAGATACAATACATGTTTAACTAAAGTAAAACTTAAGGTGGGACACATTCCACGTACAGGGTATTTCTTCCCCAAATAAATGCTCCAAGCGATATGCTCCTCCTCCTGCGTCTTCATGTATGCGGTATGGGTCGTCCCAATTGGCGGAGAACTTGTCATCCTTCTTTCTTGCACTGCTGGCCATTCTCCATACTAAGTCTCCGCTTACGAATGATCGTGGACATAGGTTTGCGTTATACTTTCTGGCAGCTCTTTGTTTGGCGGCTAAGTTGCGTATCTGGGCTTTTTCTCTGAGTTCGGATAGGAGGTCTAGATGAGTGGCCATGTTTTGATGGTTATGGGTTGGGTCGTATAGTTCTCGGCGCAGGGATGGTTCGCCAATTTCGACTGGTATCATGGCGTCTGCACCGTAAACTAAGCTGAATGGGAATTCGTTTGTCGATGACTAAGGGGTGCACCGGTAAGCCCATAGCACTTCTACCAGTTCTTCAGGCCATCGGCCTTTGGCACTATCTAATCTTTTGCGGAGTTCTACTAGGATCACTTTGTTGGCCGCCTCTGCTTGTCCATTTGTTTGTGGGTGCTCTACGGAACTTGTTATGTGTTTGATGCCCAGACCGGTATAGAACTTAGCTAGATCCTTATCTATAAATTGTCAGCCATTATTGGTGATGATGGTATGTGGAACACCATATCTGCATATAATATCTTTCCATACAAACTGCTGGACTTGCTGGGCTATGATAGTGGTCAGTGGTTTGGCTTCTATCCATTTGGTGAAATAATCAACAGCTACTATCGGGAATTTCACCTGCCCCTTGTCGGGGGAGAAGGGGCCGAGGATATCCATTCCCCATTAGCAAAGGGCCATGGGGATAGTATGGAATGGAGTTGTTCTTGTTTCTGGTGGATGAGGTTGTCATGTTTTTGGCATGGTTTGCACTTTCTGACGGAGTCCTGGTAGTCTACTTCTATAGTCGGCCAGAAGTAGCCAGCTCGAAGGATTCTAGTGGCCATAGTACGTGCGCCGGAATGGTAGCCGCAAATGCCTTCATGTAACTTTTTAATGATATACTGCGCTTGTTCTACAGTGACACATTTGAGAAGCGGTTGGTCGTACCCATATTTGTAGAGATCATCGCCTATCATGGTATACCTGGCGGCCTTAACCAACCAAGTTTTGTCAGCATCTTATGGGGGGTTGCCGGTTTGGAGATATTGGATATAAGGGGGTGGTCCAGTTGTGGGTTTGGGGAGGGGTGGTATTGTCGGTTGGGGAGTGGGTTAGGTTGTGGCAAGTATTTGTGATAGAAGGTGTGGATAATGTTTGCTGTAATAGGGATCGGTGACGACTTTTTAATTTGGTGCTGGCTAATTTAGATATGATGTTGGCTCTGATGTTGTCGGTCTTGGGAATGTGTTCTATACGGACTTGCTTAAAAGCGGATTGGATGACCGCGCGGATCAGATGGTAATATTGCAAGAGGATGGGGTCCTTAATTTGGAATTCGTCATTTAGGTGGCCCACAGTAAGCTTGGAGTCGGTTTTGCATGTTAGGATTTTGACGCCAACTTCGCAGTCAAGGGAAAGGCCGGCGAGTATGGCTTCGTACTCAGCTTGATTGTTGGATGTTTTGAAGGCGAAGTGGAGGGATTTTTCAATGAGGATATCGTTGGGCCCTTCTAACACGATGCTAACACCGACACCTTTCGGATTCAAGGAACCATCTACATGAAGCGTCCACTGGTCCTCTATGGGTGTTTGCTGGAGGTCATTAACAAAATCTAGTAGGCATTGCTTTAATGGGGCCATGGGGTTCGTAGCGAATGTTGAATTCCGACAACTCGACGGCCCAGGATGACATTCGTCCTGCTAGGTCTGGTTTTTGCAATATTTTTTGGATTGGGTAGTTGGTTTTGACGGTGATGCTGTGATTTTGGAAGTATGGGCATATTCGACGAGCTGCGTGAACCAAGGACAGGGCCAACTTCTCCACCATTTGATATCTAGTTTCAAGGTCCTGTAGTGTTCTGCTAACGAAGTAGACAAAATGTTGTGTGCCTTCTATATCTTGGTCAAGTGCGGCGCTGACAGTGTGGTCAGTGGCTGTGATGTAAACTAGAAGGGGTTGGCGAGTGTCCGGCTTGTGGAGGATAGGTGGTGAGGTGAGGGTGGTTTTTAGTTTTTGAAAAATTTGTTCATAGTCGTCAGTCCACGTGAACTAGGCGGATTTTTTGAGGAGTTGTAAAGAATGTTCAATTTTGATAGCTCGATGGCCCAGGATGACATTTGTCCTGCTAGGTCTGGTTTTTGCAATATTTTTTGGATTGGGTAGTCGATTTTGACGGTGATGGTGTGGTTTTGGAAGTATGGGCGTAGGCGGCGAGCTGCGTGGACCAAGGACAGGGCCAACTTCTCCACCATTTGATATCTAGTTTCAGGGTCCTGTAGTGTTCTGCTAACGAAGTAGACAAAATGTTGTGTGCCTTCTATATCCTGGACAAGCGCGACGCTGACAGTGTGCTCAGTGGCTGTGATGTAAACTAGAAGGGGTTGGCGAGTGTCCGGCTTGTGGAGGATAGGTGGTGGGATGAGGGTGGTTTTTAGTTTTTGAAAAATTTGTTCACAATCGTCAGTCCACGTGAACCGGGCGGATTTTTTGAAGAGTTGTACTATAGGTTGGGTTTGTTCAGCTAATTTGGCAAGGAAGCGAGAAATGGCTGTGAGGCGACCTATGAGGCGTTGGACCTCTTTGATGGTGGTGGGGCTACGCATCTCGATAATTGCCTTGCACTTCTCAGGATTGGCCTCTATACCACGCTGGGTTAACATGAATCCGAGAAATTTACCGTGATCGACGTCGAATACACACTTGTCGGGGTTGAGGCGAAGGTTGTACTGGCGTAATGCGGACAAGACCGCCGAGAGGTCCTGGGCTTGTTGGTAATGGCTTGGAGACTTGACAACCATGTCGTCAACGTATACTTCGACACATTGTCCCATTAGATGACTGAAAACTTTGTCCATCAGGCGCTGGTAGGTTGCTCCAGCGTTCTTAAGGTCAAAGGGCATAACTCTGTAAAAGTAGTTGGCGTCATCCATGATGAAGGCGGTCTTATTCATGTCAGAAGCGGCCATAGGGATTTGGTTGTATCCGGAATATGCATCCAAGAAGTTAAGTACCTTATTCCCTGATGCGCCATCAACGAGTCGGTCGATATTGGGTAAGGGGTAGGCATCTCTAGGACAAGCCTTGTTTATATCTGTGTAGTCGACGCACATCCGCCATTTGCCATTGGCTTTCTTCACCATAACTACATTAGAAAGCCAAGTGGTGTATTGAGCTTCTTTGATGAATCCTGCACTCAGTAACTTATCGGCCTCGGCCTTAGCTGTTAGGCGTCGTTCTTCGCCGAGTTTATGTTTTTTCTGGGAGATGTAGCAGGCTTCTTTGTAGATGTATAGCTTGTGGGATGCTACTAGAGGGTCTACCCCAGGTAAGTCAGCGACTGACCAAGCGAAAAGGTCTGTGTTCCTAACAAGGATAAGTGTGATGCTGACACGCTCATCAAAGTTCAAACTGGTGCCTAAGTTGATGGAGTGGCCATTTGGAAGTTCTAGAGGGGAGGTTTCTTCAACAGGTTCGAGACGAACATCTCGGCCCACTCTGGGGTCTAGATCTTCACCTGATAGAGCGATGCCGGAGCCAGGTGGTCGCTCAATGTGGTTGGTTTGCTGGATTGGGAGTTGTGGGCGTAGGCTGGCCATGTAGCATTTGCGTGCCAGTCGCTGGTCGTAATGGACGGTGAGGATGTCGCCTGAAGGGGAAGGGAACTTCATGGCCAGATGAGGGGTGGAGACGACAGCACCGAGGGTGTTGAGCGAAGGGCGGCCAAGGAGGACATTGTAGAATGTGCGCGCGTCAACGATAAGGAAGTGGATGGGAATGGTTTTGGTTTGGGTTCCATCGCGAAACATAATGTGAAGGTCAATGTAGCTGCGGGTGGATACTTGTTCGCCAGAGAAGCCATAGATGGGTTCGTCATATGGAACCATGGCAGTGTCCGAGAGCTGGAGCTTTTGATAGGTTGCCCAGTAGAGGATGTCGATAGAGCTGCCTTGGTCAATAAGGACTTTCTTAACGGTGTAGTTTTTGATTTCAACAGTGATGACCATGGGGTCGTCTTGTTGGTGGTCGAGGCCATGAAAATTGTCGTCTGTGAAGATGATGGGAGGCATGCGACATTTGTGATGGGAGTGGGTAATGTGGTTGATGGATTGAATATGGCAGAGGTGTTTCTTTCTGGTAGAAGAGGTGGATCCTCCACTAGCGAAGCCACCAAAGATGGTGTTGATAGTGCCACGTAGGGGAGGTTCGGCAGGGGTGATGTCGGTGCGAGCTGGTTGGGGATCCTGGTTAGCGGGTTGGGCGGGGCGTCTTTCGTGGCGAGAGTCGTGTAGGGGGCGTCTGTGGTCAGATCGAGGGGGGTGACGGGATCAAGAGGGATGATCATCTCTACGGATGAAGCGATGAAAGTGACCAGCACGGACCAGTTCTTCTATTTTATCTTAGAGTGCTTTGCAGTCTTCTGTAGTGTGGCCATGGTTGCGGTGGTAGCGACAATACTTGGTCATATCCGCATTAGGGGGAATGGTTGTCTTACATGGTGGCAGAATGAGGTCAGCTTGTAGGGCCTCATTAAGGAGGCGGGATCGAGCTACAGTAAGGGGAGCATATATGGTAAAACGGGGTTGGCGGGGCTCGCGTAGGCGGGTGTCGGGGCGATGGGGTTGTGGGGTTGGGTTAGCGGAGGTGGTGGCATAGTCATTGCAGAATTTGGTGTGGAGGGTCTGCATTTCCTCCATGCGAACATAGTCAGCCACACGCAACTTGAGCTCGTGCATAAAGGCAGGTGGGTGGAGGTAGACATTGTTGGCGAAGGGGTCGGATTGTAGGGTGAGTTTCATACATTAGAGGATCATTTCCTGGTTGAGGTGCGGGGTACGAAGGGCTGCTTTGCTGAAACGATCGATGAATGCTCTGAGTGGTTCACCTTGTTCTTGCCTGATGCCCAGGAGGGAGATCGTAGTGGTTTGTGTTGGCAAAAATAAGGAAGTCTAGTGATTTTGAATGATGATCAAGCACTAATGAAGACAAAGTGTTTAATTATGCAAATGTTATCTTGTAAAATAAAATAAGTGTATTGTAGAATAATTTAATTAAACTTAGAATCAGCAACATTGCATTCGTCTCTCTAGAAGGTTTCTTATTTTTAGAAAAACTACAGTGATATTGATAATCGATTATTTGTGCAGAACTTGTATTTTTCGAAAACCTACTGGAATAATCGATTATCTCCTGAAATAATCGATTATCCTGTTCAAAATTTATTTTTCAGGAAACCTACTAGAATAATCGATTATCCTTAGTGATAATCGATTATCCTTGACAGTTGGAACATAACGATCCAGTTTTTAACCTAATTTTTGAAAACCCTATTTAAGGAACTGTAGTTCAACTTCGAAATCACCTTTTAAGATTCAAAGTTCTTTGGCTGTGACTGCAAAGTGTTGCTCTATGAGATTCTTAATAAAGCTTTGAAAAACCTAGTGTGAGTGAGTGATAACTTTTTCTAAGTGAGTTCTTAGAAGATTGAGTGTTGTGCTGTTGCTAGGAAAGCTGGTCATCCTCTGTGAGATTCAGGGGGAGTTTTGTTCATCTCTTATGGTTGTTTAAGATAGGTGTTTTCTAATCTTTACTCTTATATAATCTGTTGTAATCTGATTATTATAGTGATTGAGTTAATCTCTTTGTTTAAGAGATTAACAACTGGACGTAGGGTCTTTTGATCCGAACCAGTATAAATATCAGTGTGCATCTTTTTCCCTTAAACTCTTCTTATTTATCTGCACTTGCATTTAAAGTAACTATTATTTTAAGTTAATTAATTAAATTTTGAGAAAAATTTTAAAACTTGTCAAGATTTTTAGAAATCCAATTCACCCCCCCTCTTGGTTTTTGACCATTGTTTAGTCATTCCGCTGCGCGATACCAACAATTGGTATCAGAGCTTGCTTTGATAGTTATTCAAATTCTTCGAAAATGGTAGGGTCAAACCAAACTTTTGCTGAAGGTGCGTCTATCAATAGACCTCCACTTTTCACGGGTGAAAATTATTCTTTCTGAAAAGTTAGAATGCAAATATTTTTAGAATCAATTGATAGGGGTATTTGGGATGCTGTTTTGAATGGACCATTTGTGACTGTTAACGTTGTTAATGAAGTGCAGGAACCAAAGCCTTTTGCTCAATGGACTGCTGATGAAAACAAGCGAGCTCAATATGATGTTAAAGCCAGAAACATTATATCATCTGCTCTAACTCTTGATGAGTTCTACAGAATTTCTGTCTGCACCAGTGCACGCGAGATGTGGGAAATCCTTCGAGTGACTCATGAAGGAACTGACGATGTCAAACGGGCTAGAAAGAACTCCTTGATACAAGAATATGAGATGTTTCGAATGCAGCAGGGAGAAACCATCTACGATGTGCAGAAGTGGTTCACACACATTGTCAACCATCTCAATGGGCTAGGTAAAACCTTTGATACTGATGAACTTAACATAAAAATTCTTAAATCTTTGAATAGGACTTGGCAGCCAAAGGTGACAGCTATCACGGAGTCACATAATCTTGCAACAATGACCATGGCGGCTTTGTTTGGAAAACTGAGAGAGCACGAGCTTGAACTGGGAATATTGAATGATGAAGAAGATCAAGGAAGAAAGAAGAATATTGCATTCAAAACTGAGGTTGTCAAAGGCAAGAAGCAAAAAAAGGAAGAAGATTCTGATGATTATGAGAATCTCAGTCTCATGATAAAGAAGTTTACAAAGTTCATGAAGTCCAAAGGAAGAAATCAATTCAAGAGTAATAAGAAGGAGAATCAAGGAAGCTCCTCAAACTTTAAATGCTATGGATGTGGAGAAACTGGTCATGTAAAAGCAGACTGCCCAAATTCAAAAAGGAGTGATGAAAAGAAAAGCAAGAAATATTATAAGAAAAAGGCATACATAGCGTGGGAAGATAATGCCTCAAGTTCATCCAACTCTGAAGGATCCGATGAGGAAGAAGCAAACTTTTGCTTAATGGCCAATAATGATCACTCTGAC
>Ga0214544_1006468_pt1 | contig 21566 bp, 12 predicted proteins | sample CNSS3metaG_FD_160074 | JGI IMG/M metagenome (GOLD analysis project Ga0214544, IMG submission 160074) | Root nodule microbial communities from cowpea collected in UCLA plant growth center, Los Angeles, California, USA - CNSS3 | ecosystem: Host-associated > Plants > Roots > Nodule | place: USA...
ATATATATACAAATAAATATATATTTATTATTTTTTTTAAAAATTTTATATTTATATATATATATATATATATATATATATATATATATATATATATATCTAAAACCCTCTTTTATTCTGCCCTAAGTTTTTAAAGGGCTGCCCCTAATCTTATGGGCCTAAGGGCTAGCCCATAGGGTGTCCAAGGCCCCTAAGACAGCCAAACCCCTCTCACTTCTGTCATTCTTGCAAAAATAGTACTCTCACACTCTCTTTTACCCCACAGAGGCTCTGCTAGGGTTTAGCCCCAATCTTGGTCAAACTAGCTCTAAACTCAGCTTGTCTTCACTTCTTAGATCTGCTCTTGGAGCTGCCGGTCCCATTGGTTTAAGAGTCGAAGCATGATATTAGCTCTTTTCCAAGTAAGGGAAGCTAGGATTTTTTTTATGCTTTTATAAATAATGTGTCTGTTTTGGTTCTGTTGGGTGCTCTTGATGATTTGATATGTTTTTCATGGTGTGAAAATAATTTGTGTATTGTTTATGGATGGATTTTTGGCTTGGCATGCGTGAGAGCAGGTGAGATATGCTATGCTCGCCTAAGCGAGCTGTTTTTCGCCCAAACGAGAAGCTCTCGCCTAAACGAGGAGCTCTCGCCTAAGCGAGAATGGCAGTAACTCGCCCCCCTTTGGTTTCGAGTGCTCGCCTGAGTGAAGGCCTCTCGCTTGAGCGGGATGGGCTAGCTTAAGCGAGAACTCGAAGTGCTCTTTGTTTTCAATCTCGCAAGCGAAAGCTTTTCGTTTGAGCGAGAGACCCCTATCGCTTGAGCGAGAGACCTCTGTCGCCTAAGCAAGAAACCCCTGTCGCCTGAGCGAGAGCTCCTTAGCTTGAGCGAGATTGACGACAGAGTTGTTTAAATACTTGTATGCTCCCATGATTGATTTGTTTACCCTTTTAAAGCATGAAAATATGATGCCAATGTTTTATGCAACGGGTTTGTGTTTTCTTGAGTTTTTGTTGTTTGGGATTTTGTGTTCTTACATGTTGAAACTAGTGAAAAGCTGTCAGTTTAGCTTAAGCGAGAGATTTTAGCTTAAGCGAGATCAGTCTAGCTTAAGCGAGAATTTCTAGCTTAAGCGAGACCAGTCTAGCTTAAGCGAGATCAGTCTAGCTTAAGCAAGAAGTTCTAGCTTAAGCGAGACAATTCTAGCTTAAGCGAGAATTGCTGTAGAATTTTAATTCCTTACTTTAACTTGAACTTGTGGATTGATTAAATTACTTTTAAAAGCATGAATTGGGCAAATGGGTATGAGTAAAATGGTTTATGGTCTGTGATTGATAAGTTTAACATGACCTTGGCATGTGGCATGTATGAGATGGTTGGTAATTAAAGTGGCATGGTATTGGTATAAAATGAAATTCTATATTCATGGTTTGGGAAGGATGAGTTGGTATTGATTCTACATTCGAATATGAATGAGTATGGTTTATAAAGGTTGGTATGAGATTATTTGCATGATAAATATTATTCGATTGTTTGAGCATGATTGGTCGAGGGTCAGTGCATAATTCCTTGAGATCTCTGGGTGGGATTTCAGGGTCGCGCTTCAGTGGTCGGGACATAATTCTATGGCCCCTGTTAGTGGGTGTCCATGGTGGTTCCCCATTTGTATAACTTGGTAAGGATTCAAGGTAAAGATTGCATCTTGACGCTCTTAGGAGTCAGTTAGTCTCACTTAGAGCGGACTGACTCCTGTGGTGAGAGTAGCAAGAGGCCTGAAACTCATTAAGGGCTAACTTTGTGTGTGAGGGAATTGATTCATTGTAACACTTGTAACACATAGCTTAGGGTTGAGCAACTCGGGGGTGAGCAGAGGTATCCACCACAAGTGCAAGCATCCGCTGAATCCGACCAGGTTATATGTATCTGGATGAGTCGAGTCGAGTCTTAGTGTATTGTTTGAGAAGTCATAACATGCTTGGTGGATATGTGTATATTGGAATGTGAAAATATATTTGATTGTATTAAGGAAATCTTTTTGGCTCTAGCTTACCCTTTCTTGTTTGAATGTCTTGTATGTTATCCTTCTACTTTTGCGATGATCATCAATTTATTGATGGGAGCAGATGCGAGAGGTACTCGTGGCCAATAGGGGAGAGAAGATTCCACTGCATAGTCCACTTGGGCTGGACTTGATGTTTCTTGTTGGGCTTTTCTTTAGGGCTATGGTCCATGTATCAGTTTGACTTTTGATTTCTTTATGTTCCTCGTAAACTTTATAACTTGTTTTCCTGTGGCACTGTGGTGTGCCTTGAGTTGTAAGGAGTTAAGTTTAAAACTCCAGGACTGTGCTATTATGTTACCTTGTGCGATGTTTCCGTTAATTATGTTTGTTGATTTCATGGGACGTTACATTTATGGTATCAGAGCAATTCGTCCTTAGGATGACCTGAGGTTGTGGGTTTGTCATGCCTCGCAAGCGTGAGTAGTCATGTCTAGTCAAGTGTGTCAGTAAAACCAAAAGTTTTAAGAGCAGAACAACGTCTTGATAAAGTAATGAGGGTGCACACTCATGACTAGATTAAAGGTTGTTTTTCCTTTCTTAATTCTACTAGCTGGGAAAGAAGGGTGACATATAAAAGGTTTGGTTGTCTGTAGATGATGGAGTGTTGCTTCGTATGTTCTAGTTTTGTTTTGTTATGCCTCTGTACTCTGCGTCTTGCGTTAATATACTAGAGAAGATGCTAGAGTTCACGAAATAACGTTTGGTCAGAGGGGGCTTTAAGGATAGACTCTCGGTAACAGATACTACAAGTTTTCTAAAAGGAGTTGGATCCAAAGATTTAGAACACTAAAAGGTATCAGTGCATGCAAGTGCCATATCGTTTGAGGAAAATCAAGCTGATTCTACATCCCGACAATGTTGAAGTTCAGAGCCATGCAAATATATAGTGTTAGGAGAAGTGTCATTGAATATAGTCATATGGTCACACCTAGTGCTTCTTGGAGTGGTGGAGGAGGAAAAATAGGCAAATTCTAGGTTACGGAAAGTGGAGAGATTGCTTGGCAACGAGAAAGCTAGGAAGGGAGGAGACCGTGAAGTGCGAAAAGATAACGAACCTCTAGTGAGAGGCTGACATGGATAAGGGTTTACTGATCAGTCAGGAAAGGTGACGTTCCTAAGTAGGGGAAATAAGAATTTATGGTTAGGGAAGAAGTGGCATAAGGGATTCATACTAAGATTAATAGTCAGCAGGAGAGGATGGATCTTTTCAAATTGTTAGTGGGATGTTTCAAGGAAAAGTAGTCCCCATGAACAGGACATTTGACCTTGTGTATAAAGTGGAAGGTTTCACGCACCAGAAGGAGGGGATGGAAAGAAAAGTTTTGAGTGGTTGACAGGGTGTCTACAATGGTTGATGCTAAAGTGGTTAGCACGAATAAATCTCATCCAGAGATGCACCTTACAAAGAGATGCTTGTGTTGGTATCGCGCAGCGGAATGACTAAACAATGGTAAAAAATCAAGAGGGGGGGTGAATTGGATTTTTAAAAATCTTGGCAGGTTTTAAAATTTTTCTCAAAATTTAATTAATTAACTTAAAGTAATAGTTACTTTAAATGCAAGTGCAGATAAATAAGGAGTTTAAGGGAAGAAGATGCACACTGATATTTATACTGGTTCGGATCAAAAGACCCTACGTCCAGTTGTTAATCTCTTAAACAAGGAGATTAACTCAATCACTATAATAATCAAAATTACAACAGATTATATAAGAGAAAAGATTAGAAAACACCTCTCTTGAACAACCACAAGAGATGAACAAAACTCCCCCTGAATCTCACAGAGGATGACCAGCTTTCCTAGCAACAACACAACACTCAATCTTCTAAGAACTCACTTAGAAAAAGTTATCGCTCACTCACACTAGGTTTTTCAAGCTTTCTTTAAGAATCTCACAGAGCCACACTTTGCAGTCACAGCCAAAGAACTCTGAATCTTAAAAAGGTATGTTTGAAGTTGAACTGCAGTTCCTTAAATAGAGTTTTCGAAAATTAGGTTAAGAATTGAGCCGTTATGTTCCAACTGCCAAGGATAATCGATTATCACTAAGGATAATCGATTATTCCAGTAGGTTTTCGAAATTTAAGTTAAAAACTGAATCTTTATGTTTCAACTGCCAAGGATAATCGATTATCACTAAGGATAATCGATTATTCCAGTAGGTTTCCTGAAAAGTAAATTTTGAACAGGATAATCGATTATTTCAGGAGATAATCGATTATTCCAGTAGGTTTTCGAAAAATACAAGTTCTGCACAGATAATCGATTATCAATAGTGATAATCGATTATCATTGTAGTTTTTCTAAAAATAAGAAACCTTCTAGAAAGACGAATGTCATGCTGCTGATTTCTAAGTTTAATTAAACTATTCTACAATACACTTATTTTATTTTACAAGATAACATTTGCATAATTGAACACTTTGTCTTCATTAGTGCTTGATCATCATTCAAAATCACTCGACTTCCATCTTTTTGCCAACAAACCGGTGACACTTGGTGAACTTAGGATCGGAATATTGGTGTCTATTGTGGGCCAATAATAAAATTCTAAGACGATCCATCGGTCCCTTAAGCCTTCCATTATGGATGATCCATCATTCCTCTTAAACCTTGACTAGGGGGCTTATGTTCCTACCACGCTAAATAGTCTTACATTGCTCATGAGTCAAGGTTAAAGGCAGTTTAGATATTGCTTCCTGCTTCCATCCTCACAGGTCCTTTGAAGGACAAAACTGTGAAGGAATTTCAACCTCCAAAGCAAAAAATACCTCGGATGAGAGATGATTGACCCTAACGATGTCACTCAACGGACTAAGGATCAGAACAGTGGTGCCCACCATGGGGCCGATAACGAGGTTCTAAGATGAACCATCAGTCCCTCCATCGAGGATGAGCCCTCATTCCCCTTGCACCTCGATTGGAGGGCTTATGTTCCTACCATGCCCAATAGTCTCTCATCGCTTAAGAGTCGAGGCCAAAGGCAATTTGAAAACTCCTTCGTTACTTCACCCTTTGACGCCTTTTAAAGACAAAATCGTGACGGAACTTCACACTTCAAAATAGAGATATACATTGTGATTGACCCTAACGATGACACTTGGCAGACTTAGGACCAGAACATATGTTCCTATCACGTCCAACAATCCACATCGCACAGAAGTCGAGGCCAAAGGTGGTTTAATTCCTTCTTCCTTCCACTATCTAAGACGCCTTTTAAGGACAAAACTGTGACGAAGCATCACGTTCCAAAACGAACAATACCTTGGATGCATGGTGATTGACCCTAACGATGTCACTTGACAAACTTGTCGTTGAAACATTGACGCCCATCGACATTGGTCCCTTAAGCCCCCCATTAGGGATGATCCGTCATTCCACTTAGACCTCGACTGGTCAGTGTATGTTCCTATCACGCCTAATAGTTTCACATCACTTAGGAGTTGATGGCATACCCCTTAACATGGTCAAGCACTTTCATGAAGAGACAAAGTAATCTTTGCAAGGTGAAGCAAAGCTCTTCTCTTTTAGGCCACAATGGAGTATCTGTAGTAGATTAGGAATATTTAGGTCTTGTATTGAGGGTCAAGTAGTGTAGGTTCTTTTAGGTCTTGCATTAAGGGCATAGTAGTGTAGGGTTTTAAAAAACAAACTTGTTTACGTAAGGGGCATCATATGTGCCTAGCTTAAGCAATCCTTTGATGTTTAATTAAGTTAACCCTAGCTTAAGGTGGAGGGCGTCTCACACATGCCACATAACAAAGCCTTTAATAGAAAGTTCTCTTACATAGATAGTGGCCATGTGTCATTTTCCTATTGGAAAGGCTTTTCATAAAATAGCTTTATACATGGTAACTCATGAATAGTTCGTTTTGTGAGAGTGAAGATTGCCACATGTCAAGCTCTCATTCACCAAGATAGCATTTTTAGGTTTTGGTGCATGTTAGAATTTTAGGATTTAGACAATTTTACAGACACCGTACTCTTTAAATAGCGGTGTCTCCCCTAGGTATTTCTCACTTTGAGAATGATAGGGTTATGTTGCCAAAATTATTTTTTAGTCATACTTTTTCTCTTAATCACTTGCTAAACATTCCAAAAGGTCCCTCTAGCACCCATTTCTCTAGAGTTAGCCTAAACTCTCTTAGAGCTCCACAAACAACTTTCATCCCACCATTAAATCACCAAAACCCATAGCCATTTTCTCTCAACACCAAACTTCTTCGAATTCACCATCAACCATAGTCACCATTTCAAGCTTTGGCCCAACCTAGCTTCAAGAGGAGGCTATCATTTGGTATCAAGAGCTTTGGTTCTACAAGAGCTAAGTTTGTTGGTCCTTACCTGTCCTACTATTATTCTTTATGTTGTGTTCATGTGTTTTCCTTTCTTGTCTTGTTTCCAAATAAACTCTTCCACACAAAAACAGTGTTGGCAACAACCTAGGCAGTTTAAAAAAATACTACAACTAGCTCAATGGTCCAAAAATTACGTTTTTTATATCAAAAGAAAGCCCTTTGAGTCTAGTTTACAACAAAAAGTGAATGAATGCATTTGTAGTTCTTTGGAGATACTTATGAGAAAAATAGTCAACAAAGGTCGTATTTGCCAACATCAGCGTTTGTCATGGTTCTATTTTCTACTCCATCTTGAATCATTCGATTTTTGTGCTTAGGCTTCCATATTTTGTGTGCTTTTATGTTTTTTGAGTTTTTTTTTTCATGTTACCATTTGATCATCTCATGTTTGTTGGGTCATTTTTACTTTCAAATCCATTTATATTTTTTAGAGTCATGTTTAGTCCTTTTAATGTTATTTTCTTCTAGTTTTGAGCTTTCAAAAATCACAAAAATATATGTTCTTCTTTGTTTTCAAAACTACACCATATATCACTTTTTGAGTGCTTTTTCTTTAAATATTTGAGTTCATTTTTTGTCATTAAACCATTGGAAAATTCCTTGAGTTAAGTTTCCTTTATGTTTATTTGAGTTTCATGCCCTATTTTGATTCTAGTTGGTTATTCTTCTATTTTGTGCTTCTTGAACCTTTGAGCTACCAAAAGTGTTTTTAAAATTAGATTTGGTGTGGTAGTGGGGTGTGGGTTGTTGCTGGAAAAAGTGAAAAGAAAGAGACAAAAATAATGACAACATTAGGTACATGAAAAAGCAAGAAAAGGTAGAAAAGGAAAAACAAAAAGTGAAAAGTAAGAGTAGAAAAGGGGATCACTACCACTAAAAGTCGTGTAAGCACTATTATGTTGATTTGGTGGGATTTTTTACTTGATATATGTGCTCTTTCCAGCAGCCAAGCTTCATGCATTTAATGCAAACAAAAGAGTGTCCATAGTACACCTTTGGCTTAAGGCTTGCAAAGACAAAAAACACCATTTTCTACTCTAGTATTTTTTGTTTTGTGATCTATTCTAGAGCTTTTCTTTAGGTATTTATTTTGTGTGTCTAACCTTTGTTCTTAGCTTTTATTTTCTTGTTTGTCTCCTTCTTAACTCAGTTTTGTCATCCTAAAGTTCTTTTTGAAGAGTTTTGTTCATTTTTAGCCTTTATTTGCTTTATCCTTGGCATTCTACTCTTGCTTTTGGAATTGTAATGTGGTGTAGGAACTTTTGAGATTTGGCCAAGACTAGAGGAAGCCCTTGAAGGCATTGGAGACCTCTTTGGACCTCAAAGCTTGAGTTGGAGAGAAGAAGAAAAATGAGTGAAACACTTTGATGGGAATACACAATATCTTTGCTTGTATTGCAATTTTTGGATTTGTAATTTTGTATTTGTTTGTACTTGTAATTCATGGCCAAGTTAGGTGTCTTGGGGGAGTCATAGGTACTCGATCCCATATTCTAACTTGAACCTATAATCTCTTATTAAATTCGTTTTTAGTTAGTGAGGTTTGAGGGTTCTAAAGTGTCTTCTAACTCCACCATTAGGTCGCATAGTTTAGTTTAATTGCTTTCTTTTTGTTTGTAGTTTAGTATGAGTCTACTTGCTTTCAAACCTAATTCCCTTTTAGAGGTTATGTGTAAGAAAGCTTAAGGTAGCTTTGGCAAGGAAAGTCTTGGATTTGAAGTAATCCTTATTGATTCTCCTCCCTTCCCTAAAAGTAAATTCAAAGTTATTTTGCTTCTTAAAATCCCTTAAGGAATTAGAATTTGAAATACAAGTTTGTTTGTTGCATTACATATTTTTGAAAACTTTAAGATGTCTAAAACTCCTTCCAAGGTTCCCTCTTACCAAATTGGTAGTGATTCTAGTAAAGTGCCTAGTTTACAACATTTGGCAAAGGAACTGAAATCATTAAAAATTTGGCAAAAGCAAGAGTACATTTTGAAAGAAAAAAGACAAAGTTGAGAGAGATGAATATCTCACAACCTTGGAATAAGAGCTTAGGATACTTAATGCAAAACAAGGCAAAGTTCAAGAAGAATTGAGACAAAGCAAAAGTAAGAGCAACTCCAAAAGAAGCTCCCAACACAATACACAACTCACACACTGAGGAAGATAGTAAGATTTCTAACCAAGAAGGGAGCATGAACAAGAGCCTAGAGAAGTTAGGGTTGACCTTCCTCATTTCCATGGGAAAGAAAATGTAAAGGCATACTTAGATTGGGAGATGAAAGTTAATCAACTTTTTGAGTGTCATCAAGTGAGTGAGGAGAGAAAGGTTTCCCTAGCCACCTTAAGCTTCCAAGGGAATGTCATGTATTGGTAGACTTCCCTAGTGAGAGAAAGAAGACTCTCCAATTTCCCACAAGTTAAGTATTGGAATGACTTGAAAAGTGACTTAAGAAGAAGACATATAATAGGGAGATTATGGACAATCTCCAAAGGCTCCAACAAAGGAACATGAGTGTGGAAGAGTATAGGCAAAAGATGGAACTCTATATGATGAAGGTAAACATTATAGGGAAGGAGAGGAAGCAACCATTTCTAGATTTTTAAGTGGACTCAATCTTGACATTAAAGACAAAGTGGAATTGTTGTCATACCAAGACTTAAATGATTTGGTACAAATTTGCATCAAGGTGGAGAAACAACATTTGAGAAAAAGTTTTAAAGATCACCACTCAAGCTCATATGTCAAGAGAGACTACAAAAGGGAAGGTAAGGAAGTGTTAGAAGAAAAACCCCCTAAGAACCTAGGGAAAGAGAAAAACCAAGAGAAACAAAGGGAAAGAACATCATCACACACCCACACTAGAGACATTAAGTGTTTTAAGTGTCAAGGGAGAGGTAATATCTCATCCAATGCCCTTCCAAGAGGACCATAATCCAAAGGGGTGTTAATTCCTATAATAGTCAAGATGAAGAGAGCTCTAGTGAAAGTGCAGATGAAATTAAGAACAAAAGTGAGGATGTCTACCCTTACAATGGGAATCTTCTTATGATAAGAAGAACTTTCCACAATCAACCTAGTCACCAAGAAGTAACCCAAAGAGAGAACATCTTTCACACAAGATGTAAAATTCTAGAAAATACATTCTCTCTCATTGTGGATAGTGGCTCATGTTGCAATTGTTGTAGCACAAGGTTGGTTGAAAAGTTAGCTTTTCCTATCTTGTCTCATCCTAACACTTATAAACTTTAATGGATTAATGATGATGAAGGCATGGTAGTTAATCAACAAGTGGAAGTTAAATTTTCCATAGGGAATTTTGAAAATAGTGTGCTATGTGACATAGTACCTATAGAAGCTTGTCACATCTTGTTGGGAAGGCCTTGGCTTTTTGAAAGAGAAACCACACACCATGGTCATACCAATGAGATAACCTTCACCCATCAAGAGAGAAAAAATGTACTTCATCCTCTCACACCTTCTCAAGTGGAAGAGGACCAAGTACAAATGAGAAAAAAGAGGGAAAAATGACACTTGCGCACATAAGAGTGAGATCAATTGTTCTTAGTGTCAAAGTAGTACACACAAGTCCAAAGAGTGCCCCAACAAAAGAGTGTTCATGTTAAGGGCCAAAGGCTTGTGTAAAGATTCAAAAGAGGTCTTCTTTCCACCTTCCTTTAGTAGAATGGAAATACAAGACCAAATAAGACCTTGTGTTGGAAAAGGAAGTCACTCCAAAAACACATGGATTCCATACAAGGCACATAAAAGTTTAAAGAGAAAGGCTCATTGATCATTCATTTGATCCAAGGTGCATAATCTTTGGGAGCTACATGCTTTGGATGATTATTAAACTTACCTTGTCTCTTATTTTTTGTAGAAGGATATTTGATCTCGGTGGAAAGAAAGCCAAACATCTCCAAGAGAAGGAAAGATGAGAACTTAACAATTTAAAGATTTGAGGACAAAGCCCTTAATGGAAAATTCTCTTACATAGGTAGTGGTCATGTGTCATTGTCCTATTGGAGAGGCTTTTCATAAAGTAGCTTTATACATGGCAACTCATAAGTGGTTCATTTTGTGAGAGTGAGAATTGTCACATGTCAAGCTCTCCTTCACCAAGATAGCATTTTTAGGATTTTGGTGCATATTAGCATTTTAGGGTTTGGACCATTTTGGAGACACCTTACTCTATAAATAGAGGTGTCTCCCCCATCCCAAGAAGTTCCTCTAGCACCCTTTTCTCTAGTGTTGGCCTAACCTCTCTTAGAGCTCCACAAACAACCTTCATCCCACCATTAAATCACTAAAACTGAGAGTCATTTTCTCTCAACACCAAGCTTCCACGAATCCACCATCCACCATAGTCACCATTTCAAGCTTTGGCCCAACCTAGCTTGAGGAGGAGACTATCAAGAGTCGAGGCCAAAGACGATTTAAATACTTCTTCATCTTTCCACCTTCTAAGACACCTTATAAGGATAAAATCGTGATGGAATTCGATGCTCCAAAGTGGACAATACCTCGGATATATGATGATTGACTCTAACGATGTCACTCGACGAATTTGGGATGGGAACATTAATGCCCACCATGGGACCAATAATTTAAATATTCCTTCCTCTTTCATTTTGTGAGAGACCGTGGTAGGAAAAACATATATACTTTATTTAAAAAATAATCTCTTGTAATGTTTTATTATTTATTGTGTATGAGGGTTTTCCATATTAATATAAAAGTTATTGTTTGTGGGACAAAATGGAATAGTAAGTCCCCAAAGAGAAGGAGCAATGTAGTTTGAGACACTCTGAAACTTGTCACGTGTTGTTTCTTTATTGTTACGTTTAATAAGTCGGATGGTACCAACTTTCGTTTAGATGTGTTAGTTTGGTACCCGCTTTTAAAAATGTGTCAATTTAGTCCCAACTTTTGAAAAAGTGTCTTAATCAGTTCCCTTTCAGATAAAAATTACTAAAGTCGTTAACTTAATTCATGACTTTTACTACTAAATTTTAATATAAATATCAATACTTAATTTTGTAAGTAATTTTAAATATCAATACCATTAACAGTGTTAATAATTTTTTGCTGAAAAGGACCTAATTGAGACATCTTTTCAAAAGTTGGGACTCAATTGACATATTTTTAAAAGCAGGTACCATATTGACACATCTAAATAAAAATGGGTATCATCCTACTAATTAAACTTTATTGTTATATATTATTCGCTCAGCCTTGGCTCAAGTTTTTTGTGTTTGTGCTTCTCTTTTTACATATTTATTTAACACGGCCATTATATTCATTAATTCATTAATAGCTATTAAAGCGATCATTAAAAAATAATTTTAAGCAAACATGCATTTAACTTAACTAGGAAGAATAACGTCCACGAGGTTATTAATTGCTCTGGTTAAAATCTATTCTCATTAATGTCATAATATATTTTTTAGATTTTTTTTCCGAATTCAATCTCATCTAAACAATCGTTGTTTTTTTATTAACTAGTTTATACTTTGATTTTTGTTATTTATACTGCAAATTAATATAAGTGTTTTTAGCAGTCTAAAAACAGTAACATCAACAAGGTATTAAATGCTTTTGTAAAATATTCTCATTAATTTCATCATATATTATTCAGAACTTTTATTTTAATCTCCCATCTAAGCGAAGGCTTTTTAATTAACTCATTCATGGTTTGATTTTTGTTATTTATTGCACATATTAATTTAATGTAAGTGTTTTCGTAAACATATTTTTTTTAATGATAGAAAACTTAACATTTGTAATATAATTTGTTTTTATAAAATATTTTTCAAACCATATTCTATTCAAGTGCTAATACTATATTATGTTCATGGTTAAAGTTAATTACCAATGTTTAAAACATTAATGAAATAGAAAGATGAATAATAATATATGAAGACGGTGTCTTATTTTCACCAAAGAGAGTTTCTTCTACAGTATAGGAATAACAAGCTACATGACATGAGAGTACATTATAGCCCGTGTATGTCCACAGATATTATCATGTAAATCAACTATAGAAAACTTATGTAAAAAAAAACAATTGCCATTTTAATTTGTAATAAGAGACATTTTAACGTGTTTCAATTAACAATAAAAAATCGAAAGATCATTTACACGGTGTTCACTAGGACTGATAACATTGTTTGCAGTTATTTAAAGCGGTGGATTTGTGGACAAATCGCATGTTCTTTTCAGTTGATGTGCAAAGAAATGGAAGCGTGGATTTGCGGGATGACATCGTTATCTCATCTTTAATAAAAAGCGAGAATTTGAAAGTGATATGGGACAATTTACCAATATAACCCTGCACGTGGATAATTTTTTGCAATCACGTGAGTGTGGATTTCCCAGCTGCTTTTCCTTTTCCTGGCTACTTTTCCCTTTTCCTTGTGCTGCCAAGATTCATGATCGATGCACCTGAAGATTCCTGAAACACAGATATTCAAGATTCCACATTTGAATTTCCTTGGGTTGATTGGGTTTGAAGTTTCCCATTAAATAGGAAGGTTTGTGTGTGTGTGTGTGTGTGTGTGTGTGTCATTGTGAATGTTCGTGGAAGGCTTTGAAGTTGGACATTCCCCATGCTTGTCTCTCGTTCTAGTTCGAAGGTGAGTGCAGTGGTGGTGTTATGGATGGTGAAGGTTAAGGAACATGAAGTAATATGTTTGGTTGTGTGTGTGTGTGAGTGAACCACTATGTGTGAAGAGTGGAAGATGTTTGGGTGTGTGTGTGTGTGTGTGTGTGTGTGTGTGTGTGTGTGTGAGTGAGTGAGTGAGTGAACCGGTGTGGGGTGTGGGAAGAGTGGGTAGTGTGAGAGTGAGAGCATCGGTTACATAACCGGTGATATGTTTGTTTGTGAGTGTTTACGCACCGGTTACATAACTGGTGTAGTGATGTGTGTGTGGCACCGATTATGTAACCAGTGCTAGTGTTATGAGAGAGTGACACCAGTTACGTAACCAGTGTTGTATGTGTGCGTGGTGATTATTTTAACTGTTTTCATGTATGTTTTATGATATCGTAATTTCTTCACATTGTGAAAAAAAATTCTATTTTTATTACAATTTGGGAAACACTTTTTCACTAATTTAGAAAAGCAAAATATTTGCAGATGCCAATATACTTTGAACTTCTTAACTAACAAATTAAGTACAAATTTTAATTTTAATTTTAAAAAAAATGTCTCATTCATACAAAATCATATTTATTTATTTTAACATTTTATTTAATTTTTTAATTTTTTTAAATTTGTATTATTTAATTTTAATTATTTTTATAACATCAAATTACAAAATCATTCCATTTTTCCATTAAGGGTATTATGGTAACTTTGAAATTCTATCTATTTTCACAATGTTTTTATTTATCACATCAATCAAATCTCTCACTTACTTTCACAAAATTCATCTTCAAATCCACTCACTTTACCCTCTAAATCTACTTAACAAAACACATATTTCTATCTCCTCAAATCCACACAAATTCATCTTCACACCCTCCCCAAAATCCATCTTGGTAAAGGAACATAGCCTTAATTCTTCTTGGTTATAAAGGGAGAGATAATTATCTCTGGATGCCTTAATTAGTCTTATGCACGTCAAATAAGTAAATAATTAATTGTTTATTTTAACATATTTTCAACCATTAGTTCAAATGCAAAGATTTTGAGGGGGCCTTCTAAATAAATACATATAACTTATGGGAATGTGCACAACAAAGCTAAGCTGGCAGAAAAGTATGTTGGTGTAATGCAAACTTATATAAAAATTTATCACTAATGCAAACTTATATAACAATTGTTAGAAAAAGAGTTTTTATTATTCAAGTTTAGACTTGTCAGTAAGAAAATAGGGCTTGTTACAAGAGGTGTAAAAGCTAGAGTTGAAATTAGAAGTATATTGTTTGGTGATTTTGCTTTGAATTGAATCATCAAACTCAATCCCAGTGAAGCTTTTATCATATATTTTCTCAAATTAAATTAATTGTTTTTATTGTGTGAATTTTATTGCTTTCTTAGCCTTAGACTTATATTTTATTCATCAAAATATTTCCTTATTTGAAAATTCTTAACCTTTATTAGTAAATAAACATAAATTTTCTTAAACTACATTAGTCTCTTGGGAAACGATACTTGGACTTTCTACTTTATTACTTGTGTGATTTAGTATACTTATCAATCTCGTAACACTACACAAAGCATTAACTTCTCTATGTATCCTTCTCAATCTCCCCTTGAGATAAAAAAAAACTATCAATTACAACAATAAGTAAAGGGCACTCACTCAGCAAGAGTGTACAACAAAGGTCACAGGTTACAATTTCACGTAATGAAGGATATTATAACATTCAAGCTCTCAACCCAATTTCTCTAAGACACTGTAGATATGACAAATTTACTACACTTTATTCTTTCTCTTTTCTCTTGTTCATATTCTTCTTGTATGGCTCAACCTTCATTATATAGATATTTCTTCAGCTAGTCGTTAAGACTTTGAATAACATCTCTTCATTGCAATCTTCTTGATATGGAATGACTTGGTCAATTCTTAGACTTGATTCTTCTATTTGAATCTGAAACATCATTCTTCAAGACTTTAATTCTAAATTAGTTTATGCTTTTTAAGAAATTTTCTTTCCTTTTGTCATTGAGCACAAACTTTTTGAATTTTGCTTACTTCAACATTCACAAATTGTCATGTTATGGAAACTTTGTGCAACTTGATTCTACATTTGAATTGTTAGAGCAGTAATATCTTTTATTCATTCATCAGATATTTCTTAATATTAATTTCACTCAAACATTTGATTCAAAACTTTCTCCTTCCAAAATGATAGTATTCGTTGTAATTCATATTATTCAAATCTCTATTTCAAGCACTTGGATCAACATAATTCACATGATTAATAAAAGATCAACAACTTGTTTCAAACAATTAAAGCATACTATAAAGGTTTTAGTATTAAAGGTTGCCTAACACTTAGGTTATCTAATGACTTTAGTTGCTTTGGGTTGACTAATACATTGGTCGACTAACACTTAGGTCATGACACTTAAATTGTCTAATGACTTAAGTTGTCTTGGATCGTCTATCTCTTAGTCATTTAATGCCTTAGTTGTATAACACCTTAGTCATCTAATGCAACAGTGAATTAGGTTGTCTTGACACTTCGGTAGTTTAATTCAATCTACCTGATAATTCCTATCGTTAGACTCATTTATAACATCTTGACTCCTCTAAGCCTTAGACTCGTCTAATGCTTAAATTTGGTCTTCTCTTAAGTGACTAGTGGTTGTGATGTTGGGAAAAGAAACTTGGTGAGGTTAGACGATAATTGAGTGAACATCACAGGGTCATGTGTCTTTGTATCAAAGATAAGAAAAAACTTCTAGTTTTGGAGCACCAAAACTTCTAGTTTTGGAGCACCACTATTAGATGGAAACAACCATTTTATTTTTATATAAAAAAGTGTGTAAAATATAAAAATAAAAGAGAAAGAGCATTGGAGAAGTAAATTAAGGATGACAATACGGGTCGACCCGCCCCGTTTTGGCACGCCCCGCATAAGAAATGTGGGCTAATTTCTCTAGTCCACCTCGCATAATATTTGGGCCACGGGTTTGCAGGCCAGTCCGCAATCCACATAAGATTTTAATAACTTTATTTTTACTTAATTAAATCAGTAAAAATAATAATTTCTATAAGCCATTTTCTTAAAATAAGTAATATTTATACTTATATATTTTATAATTTGTATGTATAAGCCTATTGAAAATAAAAATGACTTTGAACTAGACTAAAATAAGAGAAGAAATGCGAATGAGGGAACTACTTTTGGATGGACTAGAGAAGAAATATGAATGAGCAAGTTACTTAAAAGAAACAAGCACGACATGTTGTGCTAGTGTTGCTAGATTTTAGAAATGTAAGTTAATGCGGGCTATGCGGGAAAAATGTTAGTCAGACTATCGTTATGCGGGATAGGCCTATGCGAGCCAACTGGCCAAAATACTCAACTTTCCTTACACTTTTTCTTGCATGTCTACGGGTCGTCCGCATGGCCCAACCTATGTTGTCATCCCTAGAGTAAATTGAGAGAGACACAAAAGGTAGACGAAAGCTAACAAACTCTATACAGCTTTCACGATTAGTCATTATGTAACAAGCTATTTATACAAAAAATACTATGCACATTTATGCATCTCTTCGTGCTATTGAAATTTTAAAAGGTTTTAAATTCAATTTGCAAAATGAAAATGTAAGACTAAAATTGTATTTCTGTTGAAAGGAGCTTACACACTCAAATGAAGTTTTGATGATGTCCAAAGCATCACTACTAGTAATAAGTTTAATCTTTTATTTGAGTAGATAGTGCATGCTTAGGATCAATGTAAGTCAAGCCTAGAACTACTTAGATCAACCTATCTAATCATGAATTGCATAAATATAAGTGTTATAAAATTCCTTAATGGATTAGCAACTTATCTAATTGATTATCGAAATTCACAAAAGCTACTCCAATCAAATTCAGCCACGATAATCGATTAGGTAAAATTCCTAATCCATTAATCTCACTAGTAGAATTCCCTTTTTTAAACAAATCACAAATTCATTTTCAAAAACAGGAAACACATAATTAAAAACCTGATTTGAGAGATTGAGAAAAGAGAATTCTTAAGTTTTTTAGAGAACTCTACTGAGTGTTCAAAAAGATTAAGGATGGAGTTAATCTTGGGAGATCAAGCTTGGCATTATGGACCAATTGTCATTTCTGCACAACAATAGGTGTACTCGTTCCTCTTCTTTTGAATTACATTTCTTTACATCATTATTCACTGTGTAGGTGGATGTCTAGGTTCAATTGCGTAAAGCATTGCATCTAGGGAGAGTTCTTGATTAATGAATCAAGTTCTTTGTGTCATTAGAGTCTAGAATTATTTAGGTGATCTTGAAACTCTATTGATTTAGTGAAAATCTTCTAAGTTTATATTGTTTAGAAGAAATTGGATATAGATTCATCTTGAATCAAACCAGTATAAAAATTGTGGCCTTCTCTCTTTCTCTTTATCTTTCATGTGATTCTTAATTATTGAAAGTAATCCATTATAATTGCAAAAGTTGATTGATTAACGAATCTGATAAAAATTAAAAAGTATTTCAAGAATTATTCAAAATACAAACAATCTTGAAATACCAATTCACCACCCCTTCTGATTGACATATATAAGACTTATCTGAATTAACGATTTCTTCATATTACATTCTTCATTTTCAAATTTTAATGAGTTTAGGACATATTTTTATAAATCAATGCAATCTTGAATATTGTTATATACGCATTATAAAGAGTCTCACTCTGAGGAAGACTCGTACTAATACACAAAGTTCATTTTGAAAACATCATCGTATCCAATAAATAACTTATATTAGAAAATATGTTTAAGGGTAATAAAGACCCAATCAACAATAGCCTAATAACGGTTTGGATGAAGATATTTTATCAGTTAAATTATATGTTTGTCGTTAATTTTAGATATACAAAATATTATATAATTAGAACGAATAGTCTTGATTTTTAGATTTCCTTTATTTAGTTTTCGATTCATAGAAGTAGTCTATAATTTATAACTCATTAGAGTATCATATCTATAAACATTGAAATCTAATAAATTTTAAATTCAATTTGCAGTGACTAAATATTTTCTGAAGACACATTGAAACTATACTATACAATAAGCATTCATTTTGAATCTTTTCCAACTTCACTACATCAAAGAGTGCCGAACAAAAAACCTTGAACTTGTGGAGGTGGAGAAGGTCTTAGAGGAAAGTATAAAAGAAAGAAAGTAATCATACATTTGTAAATTTTTACATTATAGAATAAATTACAAATATTTTTTTTTTGAAGGTTTAACCTTGTTAGCTCTTACTTAACTGCTCTTGCTTTTGTTCATTGCTATCATCAACTTTTGGCCTCGCATTCATAAGAACCTGTTGGTGAATCATGATTAATAATACACTATAGTACATGAAAATTAAAATGCAATACTTAGGATATTCGCATAAAACTTATAAAATAATTTGCAGTGAAATGTTTTACCTTCCTAAGCATGGTGTTCTCATTGATCAAAGTAGAGATACGTTCTTCTAAGATAGCATTTTTATCTTGCAACTCTTTGGCTCTTGCTTCCAAATCATTCACATAAACCTTCTTTCTTTCTCGGGCTTGTTGAGCAGAAACCCTATTTCGCAACAACCTATTTGCAAACATATAAAGGTAATGTATATATAGCTTGTGATAAATTTATACTTTATATTTTTTTTTATTTAAATTAGCTTTTAGAGAAAAAAAATTCTGTTTTTTTTTCATTTAAATTATCTTTTTTAGAAATATTTTCAGTTTTAGAAATGTTTTTCCTATAAATATATTTAATTATTATTTAAATTTAACAAATCAAGATTAAAATACTATAAGTATTTAATATTATGTCTATGTACTAAATACATGAATGAAATAAAATAACAATCATATAACATGTTTAATATCTCTCTATATTTCTTGTTTATCCAAAAATCCCAACATTTATCTAAAAACATTACAAAAAGTTTTCACATTAAAAAATTTGGTTAGAGAAAGTGCATGTACTACAAACAAAGGTGTGACCACGTAAATATATGTGTGCATTGTTGGGTATCCCTCAAACAAGTAATATTTAATCACTAGAATTCAATTTTTGGCATGTGTGAAAATCCGTGAGACTAACGATAGTCATATATGCTATAAATTAATATCACAAAGAAGATTAAATTTTGTCCTAATAAGTTATAAAATAATTGTAATAAGAAAATAAAAGTAAAAGATAAGGTAAGGTATAACTTTTTGGGTTAAATATATTTTTATCCCTTAACTTTAAATGAATTTTGAAATTAGTTCATTTTGAAACTTTGGACCAATTTAGTTATTCATCTTTCGAAATACGTAGATTTAGTCATTTTAATCAAATTTTGTTAGGTTTATTTGATGTTTCGTATGCATTTCACGATTGTATTTGAGTTGTTTATACTTTTTGACACATTTTTTCTTTAATGTTAAGTCAAATACTATTATGAAATGCGCTTGAAATGTCAAATAAATTTAACAAGATTTGATTAAAAAGACTAAATCCACGTATTTTGAAAGATGAAGAACTAAATTGATCCAAAATTTCGAAATAGACTAATTCCAAAATTCATTGAAAATTAAGGGGCAAAAAAACATATTTAACCCTAACTTTTTTTATTATAAAGCGATAATTTTCTCCAATCAGGTCAAATCGATTTATAGTTTGCTAAGATCAGTATCTTAAATAATGATTTGACGATACATTAAACCATAAATTAGTTTGGCTATAAAAAAAACTATGAGAACTTTCAAAACTTCTGAAAAATTCTCTACTTAAAAACACTATAACTTTTTATTCTTCATAAAATTGTAAATTTTGTATGGATAAAAAAATTATTTTACTATAATATATGTTAAGAAATAACTTGTTCGATATTTCCATATCAGTAATTAAACCAGATTAACATGTAATTTTTTTTACTTGTGGTACATAAATTAACTTTGGTATTTGATAACTTTTTCCATTTTGGTTCCTTAAAAGTTATATTTTTACTTTGGATAATGATATTCCAACAAAATTTTTTGACAAGAATTTGACACAGCTGACGTGGCAGGGGTTTTTTTAATTTTTAAAAAGGTTGGTCGCACGTGCAGCCGAGAGAGAAAGAAACTTAAGAGAAAAAGGGGGGGAAGTCAGGCGCGCTTCGTTGTGCAGTTTGAGAGTGAGGAGAGAGAAGGTCGAAAGTGAGGCGGTGGTGTTGTTGGTGCAGTGGGTATAGGGTTTCCGGCAACCATTTCGCCGGTGAGAAACTGAACTTTAGAGAGAGAAAGTTAAGAGAAAAGGGGGGGGGGAAGTGAGGAGGCGGCCGGAGTTCTTTAATATGACCACACAATTTCAATAACACCAGACGCCTATGTGGGGAGCAAGGAAGTTGTACCTGGGGAGTTCAAGCAGAGTTTTCTGAACAGAAGTGCAGGACGTGGACAAGAACGGAAAAAAAATTTGTTCAACCGTTATACCTATTTCATTGGTTAACAAATAAATTCCTTTGCGTCACAGCGTTACCTTTTTTGAAATTAATTTATTTCATATAATAGACCCACACAATTTATGCCTGGTACAAAAGCGGGGAGTTGGCCGTGGGTAAGTGGGGAGTACAGTATAACTTTTTTAACACTGCTTCAACATTCGACCTAAATTATTCTTAAGTAATCTCTTTCGACCTTTAACAATGTTCGTGCGCACTCACCACGCCTAATACACCAATCAAAATTCAATGACCGCAACTGGGTGGATTTAATATGACCACACAATTTCAATAACACCAGACGCCTATGTGGGGAGCAAGGAAGCTGTACCTGGGGAGTTCAAGCAGAGTTTTCTGAACAGAAGTGCAGGACGTGGACAAGAACGGAAAAAAAATTTGTTCAACCGTTATTCCTATTTCATTGGTTAACAAATAAATTCCTTTGCGTCACTTCAGCGTTACCCTTTTTGAAATTAATTTATTTCATATAATAGACCCACACAATTTATGCCTGGTACAAAAGCGGGGAGTTGGCCGTGGGTAAGTGGGGAGTACAGTTTAACTTTTTTAACACTGCTTCAACATTCGACATAAATTATTCTTAAGTAATCTCTTTCGACCTTTAACAATGTTCGTGCGCACTCACCACGTCTAATACACCAATCAAAATTCAATGACCGCAACTGGGTGGATTTAATATGACCACACAATTTCAATAACACCAGACGCTTATGTGGGGAGCAAGGAAGTTGTACCTGGGGAGTTCAAGCAGAGTTTTCTGAACAGAAGTGCAGGACGTGGACAAGAACGAAAAAAAAATTTGCTGAACCGTTATTCCTATTTCATTGGTTAACCAAGAACTCCGGCCGCCTCCTCACTTCCCCCCCCCTCCCCCCTTTTTCTCTTAACTTTCTCTCTCTAAAGTTCAGTTTCTCACCGGCGAAATGGTTGCCGGAAACCCTATACCCACTGCACCAACAACACCACCGCCTCACTTTCGACCTTCTCTCTCCTCACTCTCAA
>Ga0214544_1006470_pt1 | contig 21562 bp, 20 predicted proteins | sample CNSS3metaG_FD_160074 | JGI IMG/M metagenome (GOLD analysis project Ga0214544, IMG submission 160074) | Root nodule microbial communities from cowpea collected in UCLA plant growth center, Los Angeles, California, USA - CNSS3 | ecosystem: Host-associated > Plants > Roots > Nodule | place: USA...
GTAACGCGAAACCTGAAACCCGTAACCCGAAATCTGAAACCCCAAACCCTAAACAAAAAACCCCAAACTGGAAACCCTAAACCCGAAACCCTAAACCCTAAACCGGAAACCTGTAACCCGAAACCCGAAACCCGTTACCCGTTACCCGAAACTCAAAACTCCAAACCCGAAACCGGAGACTCGTAACCCGAAACCCGAAACACAAATCCTGAAACCCGAAACATTGAACCCGAAACCCTAAACCGCAAAGCCGTAACCCGAAACTTGTAACCTGAAACCCTAAACCCGAAACCCCAAACATCATACCCGAACCCGAAACCCTAAACCAGAAACCTGTAACCCGAAACCCGTAACCGGTACCCCGAAACCCGAAACTCGTAACCCGAAACCTCAAACCCCAAACCCGAAACACTAATCCCGAAACTGGAAACCCGAAACTCGAATCTCCAAACCCGAAACTGGAGACTCCTAACCTGTAACCCAAAACCCGTAATTCGTAACTCGAAACCCAAAACCCGTAACCCGAAACTCCAAACCCCAATCTAGAAACCCGAAACTCGAAACTCCAAACGCGAAACCGGAGACTCGTCACCCGAAACCCAAAACCTGAAACACAAATCCCGAAACCCGAAATCTTAAACCCGAAACTCTAAATCGGAAAGCCGTAACCCAAAACCCGTAACCTGAAACTCTAAACCCGAAACCCCAAACATCAAACCCGAAACCCAAAACCCTAAACCGGAAACCTGTAACCCGAAACCCGTAACTCAAAACCCGTAACCCGAAACTTCAAATCCCAAACCCTAAACCGGAAAGCGTAACCCGAAACACGTAACCTGAAACCCTAAACCCAAAACCACAAACGTCAAACCCAAAACCCTAAATCGGAAACCTATAATTCGAAACCCAAAACCTGAAACCCGTAACCTGAAACTCGTACCCCGATATCCGAAACCCTAAACCCTAAACCCTAAACCCTAAACCCTAAACCCTAAACACCGAAACCAGAGACTCGTAACCCGAAACCCGAAACCCGAAACACAAATCTTGAAACCCGAAACATTGAACCCGAAACCCTAAACCGCAAAGCCGTAACCCGAAACCCGTAACCTGAAACCCTAAACCCGAAACCCCAAACATCATACCCGCACCCGAAACCCTAAACCAGAAACTCGTAACCTGAAACCCTAAACCCGAAACCCCAAACATCAAACCCGAAACCGGAAACCTAAAACCCGAAATCTGTAACCCGAAACTTCAAATCCCAAACCCGAAACACGAATCCCGACACCGGAAACCTGTAACGCGAAACCTGAAACCCGTAACCCAAAATCTGAAACCCCAAACCCTAAACAAAAAACCCTAAACTGGAAACCCTAAACCCGAAACCCCAAACCCTAAACCGGAAACCTGTAACCCGAAACCCGTAACCCATAACCCGAAACTCGAAACCCGTAACCCGTAACCCGAAACCCGTTACCCGAAACTTGAAACCCCCAACCCCAGACACCGAAAACCTGTAACCCAAAACCTGAAACCCGTAACCCGAAACCAGTAACCCAAAATCCGAAACCCCAAACCCTAAACCCGAAACCCCAAACTGGAAACCCGAAACTCGAAACTCCAAACCCGAAACAGGAGACTCGTAACCCGAAACTCGAAATCCGAAACAGAAATCCTGAAACCCGAAACATTGAATTTGAAACCCTAAACCGGAAAGCCGTAACCTGAAACCCTAAACCCGAAACCCCAAACATCATACCCGAAACCCGAAACCCGAAACCCTAAACCGGAAACCTGTAACCCGAAACCCGTAACCGGTACCCCGAAACCCGAAACCTATAACCGGAAACCCGTAACCCGAAACCTCAAACCCAAACCCGAAACACGAATCCCGAAACTGGAAACCCGAAACTCGAATCTCCAAACCCGAAACCGGAGACTTCTAACCCGAAACCCAAAACATGAAACACAAATCCCGAAACCCGAAACATTTAACCCGAAAACCTAAACCGGAAAGCCGCAAAACGAAGCTCGTAACCTGAAACCCTAAACCTAAAACCCCAAACATAAAACCCGAAACCCGAAACCCTAAATCGGAAACCTGTAACCCAAAACCCGTAATTCGAAACTCGAAACTCCAAACCCGAAACCGAAGACTCGTCACCCGAAACCCAAAACTTGAAACACAAATCCCGAAACCCGAAATCTTAAACCCGAAACTCTAAATCGGAAAGCCGTAACCCGAAACCCGTAACCTCACACTTCAAACCTCAAACCCGAAACATGAATCCCGACACTGAAAACCTGTAACCCAAAACCTGAAACCCGTAACCCGAAACTCGTACCCCGAAATCCGAAACCCCAAACCCTAAACCCGAAACCCCAAACTGGAAACCCGAAACTCGAAACTCCAAACCTGAAACAGGAGTATCGTAACCTGAAACCCGAAACCCGAAACACAAATCCCGAAACCCGAAACATTTAACCAGAAACCCTAAACCAGAAAGCCGTAACCCGAAACCCGTAAACTGAAACCCTAAACCGGAAACATGTAACCCAAAACCCGTAACCCGTAACCCGAAACCCGAAACCCGTAACCCTAAACCTCAAACCCCAAACCCGAAAAATAAATCCCAACACCGGAAACTTGTAACCCGAAACCTTAAACCTGTATCCCGAAACCCGTAACCCGAAATCCGAAACCCCAAACCCTAAACCCCAAACCCCTAACTAGAACCCCATACTCCAAACTCCAAACCTGAAACCCATAACCCGTAACCTGAAACCCTAAACCCGAAATCCCAAACATCAAACCTGAAATCAGAAACCTAAAACCCGAAATCTGTAACCCGAAACCCGATACCCGAAACCGGAAACCTAAAACCCGAAATCTGTAACCCGAAACCCGATACCCGTAACTGGAAACCCGTAACTCAAAACTTCAAATCCCAAACCCGAAACATGAATCCCAACACCGGAAACCTGTAACGCGAAACCTGAAACCCGTAACCCGAAATCTGAAACCCCAAACCCTAAACAAAATACCCCAAACTGGAAACCCGAAACCCGAAACCCGAAACCTCAAACCCGAAACCCGAAACCCTAAACCCGAAACCTGTAACCCGAAACCCATAACCCATAACCCGAAACTCGAAACCCGTAACTCATACCCCGAAACTCGTTACCCGAAACTTGAAACCCCAAACTCGAAACACGAATCCCGACACCGGAAACCTATAACCTGAAACCTGAAACCCGTAACCCGAAATCCGAAACCCCAAACCCTAAACCCGAAACCCGAAACTCGAAACTCTAAGCCCGAAACTGGAAACCCGAAACACAAATCTTGAAACCTGAAACATTGAACCCGAAACCCTAAACCGGAAAGCCGTAACCCGAAACCCGTAACCTGAAACCCTAAACCCTAGTTTTCCAGTTTTGGGTTTCGAGTTTCGAGTTTGGGGTTTTAGGTTACGACTTTCCGGTTACGAGTTTTGGGTTACGACTTTCCGGTTTAGGGTTTCGGGTTAAATGTTTCCAGTTTTGTTTTTCAGGATTTGTGTTTCGGGTTTCGGGTTTCAGATTTCGGGTTTCAGGTTTCAGGTTTTAGGTTTCGGGTTTCGGGTTTCAGGTGACGGGTTTTGGGTTTCGGGTTTAGTGTTTGGAATTTCGGGTATTGGGTTTGGGGTTTCGAATTTGGGGTTTTGGGTTTCGAGTTTCAGGTTTCGGGTTTGATGTTTGGGGTTTCGGGTTTCGGGTTACAGCTTTCCGGTTTAGGGTTTCGGGTTAAATGTTTCCAGTTTCGGGTTACGAGTGTTCGGTTTCGGGTTACAGGTTACAGGTTTCGGGTTACAGGTTTCTGGTTTAGGGTTTCGAGTTACAAGTTTTCGGTTTCGGGATTCGTGTTTCGGGTTTGGAGTTTGAAGTTTCGGGTTATGGGTTTCGGGTTTGGGGCTTCGAGTTACGGGTTTCGAAGTACGGTTTTTCAGTTTCGGGTTTCGAGTTTCGGGTTTAGGGTTTCAGGATTGGGGTTTTGGGTTTCAGGTTACGGATTTAGGGTTTGGAATTTCGGGTGTCCGGTTTGGGGTTTGAGGTATGGGGTATGGGGTTTCGAGTTTCGGGTTTCGAGTTTCGGGTTGTGGGTTTTGTGTTTCGGGTTTGGGGTTTCGGGTTTCGGGTTTCGGGTTTAGGGTTTGGGGTTTCGTGTTTCAGGTTACGGATTTTGGGTTTCGGGTATCGGGTTTGGAATTTCGGGTATCGGGTTTGGGGTTTGGGTTTCGAATTTGGGGTTTCAAGTTTCGGGTTTGATGTTTTGGGTTTCAGGTTTCAGGTTACGGGTTTCGGGTTACACCTGTTTTTATCAAAAAACACAAAAAATTTACACAAAAACAATACAGAAATTACAAATAACATTACCTTGAAGTTTGGACAACCCCAAAATCTTTTTCCTTTTCGCAGTTCTCAACACAACCTTATCACCACAATAGCAACTGGGCGTGACATTGACGCTTCTACACCCACCTGCACTACAAAAATTGACGCTACTCTTCTGCTTTCCTCCAAGATTTGAACTTGAACAGGACCCACAAGACCCACAATTGGCTGGATTCATGAGAGAAGATAGGAGAAGATGAAAATAAAATTAGGGATTTCAAATCCAACATTGCTGTTGGCTTAAATAAATAAATGTTTGCACGTCATTCCACCTGTAATTGACACGTTTCAGTAAGAAAAATTCACCTAAGCAACCACAAACGGCGTTTAACCAGACTTAACGGAAAGGGCAAACTTGAGACTTTTAAACTAAAAAGGGGACCAATTTGAGACTTTTAAAAATTCGGGTACCAATTTGAGATTTTGACTCCAAAATACGGACCAAAGGCATAATTAAACCATATTTTAATGTTGTTAAAAATTAAATATAATTAAACATAAGGAAGTGCCACCAGAGTTAAAAATTAAATATAATTAAACATAATTAAAGTATTAAAATTTTTGTAAAACTTAAAGACATACCTTTCAAAGGTTTACCATATTGACATTTGAAACTTTCACCTTGAGAGACTCTCATCAAAGATTTTTTTTCTTTTTAGTAAAGACTTCAAAATTCCAAAATCATTCTTGTGTATGTTATTGTCTACAAATTTAAAAAGATATTTTTATTTTTATAAAATTTTTATATACATTTATAATATCTTAATTAATATATTTAATTATTTAAACTTTCAATGTAAAAATAAAAAAACCATTCTTAACCGGTACTCACCAATTAACCTTTCCCAATAATAAATGTGCTAACACATTACACATAATTAATATTATTAATGCATTACAAAGAAAAAAAACTAATAACAAAATTTTCAAAATAAAATCTTGAAAAAAAAATACAAACTTGATATCTAATGATTGATTTAACCTTTATTTTATTTTTGTAAATTAAATTTTCATATTAGTATATTTTCTTTTTATAATCCGGTGAAAAGACCGGGGTGAAGAAACCAGTAAAGATACCATTTTGCATCAGAAACAACGCTGCGGCTTCGACTCGACTGCAACATGCAGATGAAGTTTATGGTAAAGAAGGCATGTTGCAGTGGGGGACGGGCAGGAGCACTGGAGTTGGGCAACTGCCCAAAACCCATAGAGACGCCCGCTCTTCTCCTATCCACTCGTAAAGGGCTTCCACATTTTATCGCCCCTGACCTACTCCCTTCTCTTCCTTTTCCGGATTCCCATCTCCTTCAAATTTCCCCACTCCACTTGTAAGTATTAACGCGTCCAATTTTCATAATGTAGTTCATATTGTTCTGATTGTCCTCTCGTCCAATTTTCTAGTTTGGAAGGTCTTGCTTCAACCACAATATCAAAAATAGGAGGCCTTCACCAGATGCTTAGTTTGCACCAATATGGAATTGCGGCAGTAGCCAGGGATTCCATCCAATGCCTTCCTGAGTCTAAGGGAGCTACCAAACTCGGACCATCTTTTGAGACTCCTTGTGGTCGTTTATCGGTAAATATACTGTCAATTGCTGTCTGCCTTACCTTAAAATGCTCTATACTCTCTGCTGTAGTTTTGCATTTTAAATTAGGATGAATCTAATGTATCTTCCAATCGTACATTGGCATGGCCAGGTTAAACCCAAAGATTATGTTGAAATGATTTCATGCATGAGGCCAAATATATGGGCCACTTTGGCTGATGAGGTACCTGCTTGGGTGTCTGAAAAAAGGAACAAAACCTCAGTAGATAGAACCGTGCGATGGCTCGACGATTGCCTTGCATTAAATCCGGTAAAGGACAATTTGTGTTTTCTTCTTTTATTCTACCAGTGATATGAATTGCTTCCTGAAGTTCATGAATTCTCATAAACTTAATAACCATAATGAATGTGGGTTCAATAATGTTTTGTCGTAATTTGAGTCTATTAGTTGGGAAGACGAAAATGAGTTCCAAATTAAGTAATAGCGAATGATGAATGTGAAAACATTGTCATCACAGGCGGGGTTTCTTTTACTTGTCATTAACAGCATATAATGGGATCTAGAAAGACCCTAGAACTTTTACCATGAAATGATCTTTGCTTCCACTTGGCTGACGCAGTTTTTCTAAGGAAATGTGAATTTTTGGTTTCTTTTTATTTGTCTTTACTTTTTATTCAAACACTACAAAAGGCATTTTTGTGACTTCTCACTTCACTATTCTGCTGCTGACCTTGTAAAAGTTCTGATCTCCAACTTTGAATACTTTGTTTCACTTTTTTTTAGTAAAAAACTCATGTTAGTCATCACTATGCACTTTAATATCTCCGTTATGCTGACATCTCAAAGAACATCTATCATTTGTCATCACTTGAGAAAATATTATTAAAAGGAAAAAAGAAGAATAATGAATCATGGGGGGAGTAGACCAAACCCATGATTAAAAAATATAAGACAAGCTTCAAAAGAAGCTAAACACCCCTATACATAGAAAGTTGTTATTTATTATAAAGAAAATCCAAACCAATGCTATGAGGCATAAAAGAATACCATTTAAACTGATCCCTATTTACCAAATCCCAGTCCAATTTATCAGCACAATGGTTCACTTTACCTTAATTTTTCAGTAATATCGTTTAGCCTTCAGAATGTGACTTATTCTGGCGACTGACATACTCAGGCTAAGATTTTCAATGTTTTCTTGGAGAAAAGAATTTCAGTGTTATAATTATGCCCAAATATGTGAAAACCTGGGGCATGTATAGTTATTGACAAATCATAAATCTAATTCTAGCTCTTATTTTTATTAGATATGAAATCTTATATTAGAACAATAATCTTAGAGAATAGACTTTAAATCTATCTCAACCTTGCAAAATTGGCTTGTATGGTGAGGTTTGCATCTAATGAAAATCTTTTCCTCCCGTATGGTTAACTATTTTGAAGTCTATGAATCATCATCTCATTTTGTAATCAATAAAATTAACTAGTTTAATTATATTAATGTCTGAAAATTAGGCAGCTGGGTCAGTCTTTGGTGCGATTGTTGGAGGCCCAAATTTGGATGAAAGGAAGCGGTGTGCTGTGGAGGTAGCCAAGCGAAATGTATCAGGTTTTTTTTATATATATATTGGTGTTAATGTGTTTACACTTCTTTTGGTGTTAGAATCTCTAAAAATATGTTGAAGATAATATTCCCCCACACAGGATACTTCCTTGTACAGATTTTATTGCATCATTAGGAGATTTTGTATTTATATTACAGAATCAATGATTCTGAATTATAGGATATATTGTGCCTATTATATTCCAGTAAATTAGGATTTTCCATAATTAGATTTTTTTGTATTCTCTTTACGAGCAATTGCTCTTCTATGAAAATCATCAAAACCAATTTTTCTGACATGATATCAGATCTCCAAACAAAATCCTTGGGAGCTTGTCTAATCATCTGCATAGCCTACATTGCTGCAATCCCTTTTCCTTCTGCTGTATTCTCTCTAGGCCTGCATTGCAATACTTCAAACCTCCAAGATGCCTGATGCAAAGAAATCCCTTAACCAATAAGACAATTTTGGTAATGTAAAACTGTAAAACATCTAACCTAGCCTGTCATTCAATGGGAAAAATTACCTATAATGGTCTCATTTTTTCCAAACCTTTCTAAAAGGGAAGGGGAATAAATTTAATAAAGTCATCTTCATTGACCATGCTCCTAATTTTTCAAATCCTAAATCTGCAACATGGGGAGATGAGGTTGTAATGTCATTGTTGTGGAATGCCACGAAACCAAAAGTTAGTTGTGCTTACCTGTTTATGAAGATAGCTAAGGAGATATAGGAAGACTATAAAGCAATCTATTCTAAGGTTGGAGATGCTATGATAGAGGACAAATATGCATTGTAAGCTTTCATAAGTTTCAATTTCCTTGCAAGATTGCAACCTTGGAATGAATCTCATATTTGATTAAAACATTAAATAAATCATGGATGAGCTTTGATTCACAGATTCAAACACGACAAGAACATAACATGAAACTAAGAACAATATAAGAATAAGATTGGAAACAATGACGTGAATAGAACATATTAAGAACGGGTAGTGTGCTCGAATATGGCCAAACTAAGAAATAAAAAAGATGCGGATGACAAATGGAGAAAACGCCACCTGGGACTAGCTCAAGATAAGTGAGGTGTAGAATTACCACTTGAAGTCCAAAGAATTTCAAGATAACACTTAAAAGAAAGAGGATCAGTATTTCAAGAGACAATGCTCTAGAAAATATTTTTCAAAATTGAAATGAACTGAGAGGAAAAATTCAAATTTCAAATAGATGGTCTTGTAAGATCTATCCTAGATGTCGAGAATAAGCTTTCTTGTTCATGCTTTCCTTCTTGTGTAACTTGCTCTCCAAGTCACCAATGAGCACGTGCCTTCCTTGCCTTCTTCTATCCATTGCCGAGAATGCAAAGCTAAATTGGGCTTTGATTGATTCTTCAATAGAATCCCAATATACAGTTACAAATTTAAAGAAATTCAGTTAAAAGAAATTAAACAAGATTTGAGTTTGTGGAATAGAAATGTTACAACAATTACAATGTTGTAAAATTTTCCTTTCAATTTGTTGTTTGATTTTAATAATTACCTGTTATTTTTCTTTTTGTCACTTGAATTTGAATGATAAAAATCAATGAATTGTTGTAGTTAGCTTGTGTGTGTGTGTGTGTGTGTATGGCTTGAATCATAAAGAATTATTTTATTGATAGGAATCACACCACTTACATTGTCACCATCTCTATTTGTCATAATAAAAAACTTTAAAAAAGAAATATGTTGAAAACGAATAGAAATTTTCTTAAGATATTTTTTCCTAAGTACTATGATGGAGATACTAAGAATACTTTTCGTCCTAATAATTTTCTATTTACATCATTCCAAACTTACCTACAAGATCCTGAAATTTGCCTTGAGGAAACTCTAGTGAAAATTTCGGCTATGTGAAATCCTGTAGGTGTATGAGTTGTAACCACTTGGGCCCTATGAAGATTATCTTTGATGAAATGCTTATCAATTTTAATATGTTTGGTCCTATCATGTTGGAATGTATTATGGATAATGCTCATGGTTGACTAGTTATCACAATGCTCATGGTTGAATTATGGATATTGCATAGGGATGTCAATCTTTATTTTAAGGTCATCAAGTATGATCTTCATCCAAAGTCCTTCACACACCTTAAGTAAGACTCCAAGTTCAACTTCTGCACTAGAACATATCCTATTTTTAACTTTTCCAACTCACTAGACTTTCTCCAAGAAACAAACAATATCCATATGTAAATTTTTGTCAATAACAAAACTTTCATGGTTTGCATCTATATATATTTGCAGGGTCAAAGTGTCTTCGTTCTTGAAAAATAGTTCCTTTCCTAGGCCTGGCTTCAAGTATTGAAGAATTTTCTCAATTGCTTACATGTGTCTTTCTCTCAGATCATGCATAAACTGACTTACCACACTAACTGCATAAACAATATGTGGTCACATCACATGTGTGATAAGTAAGTTTTCCTACCAATATCTAGTATTTGATTTTATCTATAGGAGAGCTCTCTTCACTTCCAATTATATGATTTTCTTAAATAGGAACTCCGAGGTAGACATCCAAAGGGATTAGGTTATGGAATATACATATGGAAAAGGAAGGTTTTAGCTACCTCTAAAAATGACAATGCTTCCTTTTTGCTACTTTGTTTTGTTGTGGAGTGTTAACACGTGCTAGTTCATGAAAAATATCATTATAAAACGAATTTGGAGAACTTTTGACCCATATTTAGTACCATTATCAAAACTAATTCGTTTTATATTTTTTTGAAATTGATTTTGGACATAAAGGAAAAATTAACAAAAAATGTTGAGACCTCAATTTCTTTCCATAATGTATTTTCATATGACACTAATACAATCATCAACAAAAGTAACGAACCACTTTATCCATAAATAGATTATAAAACAGGTCTCATCATCAAAACTAATGAACCATTTTAACTATAAATAGATTCTAAGACAGGTCTCAAAACATCAGAGTGAATCAAGTCAAATGGGAAATAACTCCTTTTACCAAAGATGGAATATCAACTTCATTTGCTCTCCTTCACAAAATTCCACCTCTTATAGGAGTTATTTAATCCACACAAGTTCACAAATGGCCAAAGCCATGGGTCTATATTTAACATCTGTAAAGGATAGGACAATAACATTTTGTTTCTTTCTCTTCCAAGAGACAATAATCCCTTCAAATACACAATATCCCCATGTTGGATCTTCTGTCAATGGGACAACTAGCCCAATACAATATCCTATAATTTGAGTATTTCCTTTGTCCTTACTCAACAATCCTTGTCTTAGCCCTTTTGATATATCTAAGAATGCAAATTTTAGCATTTTAGTGATCAATGTGAGAATTATGTATGAATTGACTAACAACTCCCACAATATAAGAGATATCAGGTCTTGTAATACTGAGCTGCAAGTCCCCATGGATCAGCTAACGACTTATCTAAGAGAGCTTTGGATTATGTTTAACAATGTGAAGAGTTGCATTCATTAGGAAGGGTCCTCAACTAATAACAATACAGGAGTTCCTCATGTTGAACACAACAAAATGTATTGGATGCTAACCTACTTAAGTGATACTAAGAGAAGTCATACATTTTTAACATCAAACTATTGCACGTCCTAACCAAAGTGGGTAATTGAGGATAGAATACAATCTCAATTTATTCACTTTTACTATTAGGGCACATGTCTCGTCATAATCTATTTTATTGGTATGTGGGTATCTGATAGGGTATTGAATGTATATGTTAGGAGGAAGTTCGTTAAAAAATATGGAGTTGGTTAGGAGGTTTTAAGGGTAGAGACTTTCGGTGTTGAAATTCTATATATAGTTGAGAGGTAGGCTTGTGTCAGGGAATGTTTTTGTTTTTGTCTGTTAGGAGAGTGGGCAGGATTATGACAATCCTGTCTAGGCCGGGAGCATTGTCCTGGAAGGTTGTACATGTTGCGTTGTTTCTTTTCGAATACTATACAATACACGAGGTATATTTAGTACATTGCAGATTGTGAATGATCTTTGTGTGTGAGTGAGACACTTAATCAGGTTTCTACTAATAAAAAACCTAACAGTATCCCTTTCCAACCAATCTCATCTTGCATTGATCCAAATCCCCATGAAATATATACCTCATTGTATTATCCGCTTGCATATAATATAATTGACACAAGACTTTGACAAATGAAGAAGAAAGAAAAAGAGAAATCCATCAAACGCATTTTCCTCGGCTACTTCCCATACTAAAAGGGGTACAAATGCTATTCACCTCAAACCAGGAAATTTTGCCACACCATGGATGTCCCCTATTTTGAGAATCAGCCTTTTTACCCCAAAGCTGTCATTGGCGGGGAGAACACCTATCCAATTATAGTAGTAGAATCCCCACTTTTTAGATTTGAGCTAGCCGAATCCATCCAAAATGCAGAGCCAGCCGACACTACACCTGCAGCAGAGGAAACTAAAATAGCAAATGCAGAGCCAGCTGAGACTGCACTTGCAATAGAGGGAACTACATTAGCAAATTGGTATATGGTTCCATTGTATTCAGGGACATCAAAACTATAAAATTTGTTGTTTGCAAACTATTTAAATCATTACATTCACCCACGTTAGGCCACATAGTCACCGTCACGATAAGCCTGCACGGTTAATTGCGCTAATACAAGCAAATAAAATCAACTTACACCATCAAATAATAGAACACAAGCGATGAAAAAGAAATGACTTTTCATTACATAACTAGTCAAATCGATAACACTAAACTTTGACAAATTAAACAAAGCAATACTACATTCTTTTTTTTGAAATAAAACATTGCAAGAAATTCTAAAACATACAAATCATTAAAGACACATAACACTAAACATTATGAACAATGGATCAACAATTTGTGACTCCTCCATTGTTTCTGCATGATGCTCTGCCATCAAATTCAAGTGGCTCCATTGTTTCACTTGTATACCTTACAAATGCTTCCCCATATCTATCAACCAATACCACCCTTTTATACTTGAACCATATAATAATTCCATGTCACAATGGTCACAATTTGCATAACCAGAGGTGCAATATAAAATAGTTAATATTTTTGTATATTTTTCTTTCATACTATGTAATTCATGTGAGTTCTTCAAATGCGTCTATTGTTTCGATACATATGATTGGTTATCTATAATTACTGATGTAGGTTATTGGATTGGAGGATTTGGTCTAGGAGAGAGGATTGAAGAGCGACCTGCTCTTCTAAGTGCCATTATAGTAAGTGCGACTGCAGTAGTAGTTTAGTTACTTCAGTAAGTTGTCATTGTAATTGGATTTATTTAGGAAACTTAAATACTATTCTAGAAGTACTATTTATGCTGTTCTCTTATTGTAATTAGGGTTATACCTTGTAATATATGAAATACAGGTTTATCTTAAAGGATTTTGCATTATAATTGAAGAACAACACAAACAACAGTTACAGATTTGACCTTTTATTTAATAAGTAAAAATACTTTAATTAATCTTGACAAGTGTATTACAATGAATACTATTATAACGTGATTTTCATATTACTATTTGTATCTGTTTGTGGATATTCCATAAATATTACTATTTATGTGTCTAAGAAAAGTACGTGGGTACTTATTCTCCCTTTTTTATCCTAATATAAGACAATATATCAGTATTGTAGTGTACGAGTGAAGTAGATACCTCATGCCTCTCTGTTATTACGAAGTCTGATTACAGAGCAGAGTAATGTGCATGAAATCTGAGATGTGTTCTACTTTCTTCTGTTAATGATAATTATTTATTCATGATTTTATTCAAAATACCTTTTGTTAATGATAAAGTACTCCACTATTTGAAACGTGTCTTGCCTTAATTGCAGATACTATATCCTGCCTTAGTTGCAGCCATAAGTTCTTAAGAGTTCATTTTTAGGAATTGTAGTTGTTAGCTGTACATTTCCATTTCATTTTTACTACACACTCTTGGATGTTTCTATTGTTAATATGATGCAACTTTCCTTTGATTGAGAAATCTCCTAGATGTGGAAATTAGGAAATAGAGAAGTTATAATAGATGAACACGAGTCACATAATCATAAGATACAAATTCATTCATGTCATTAAATAGTTTAAGCTTTGGGGAGAGTTGGTTCTTGGTGAAATTTATATATCGTTTGAGATCATAAACTGACCTTGTTCTCAGGATGTCTTGCCAGATGAAAAGCCACGCATGATCAGTGGGCTTGGGCTTCCAGGTACACCCGGTTTAATATCTAATGCTCATTAGCCTCCTGCATTGCTCAGTGCATGTTTTTACTTCTGTTTCTTGTTATTTGGTTATTTTTTCTTTTTCTCTTCTACCTTTTTTCTCTTATTTTAATCAATAAAGTTCATTGACTCAATCATTTTACTTAATTGGCTGATCATTAATTGATTATGTTGAGAACTGCTACATAATCTTGAACACAGTCATTAAGATGGTGAAATTGTAAATGTTGATCCTTTTGACCAAGTGTGAAGTTGATAAGAACCCATCATGATTGTTCTATTTACACGTGTTCAGCTACTCTATAGAACTCATGCTTCTTAAAATGGTCTATTTATTGAGTTGGAATACAAATTTATTGTGTGCTTAAAACTGATTTCAACTTTACAGAGGAAATCTTGGAAGGAATTGATGCTGGGATTGATCTTTTTGATTCAACGTTAGTAGCTTATTCCAATTTTCATTTGCTCAATATCCCTAATTTCATGATCTATTGTGTTATGGAATTTTGATGGTTTCTCTTATGTTTCATAGGTACATATATTCCCTTACACTTGGAGGATTTGCACTCACGTTTTCGCTGGACAAGGGTGGAAATCAATATGATTTTCAGAGATGCCAGGTTGAAAGGGACTTGACTAAAATAAATTTGAGAGCAAAAGTTTATAGGTCAGGATCACTTTAACTGCTTTCTGATTTTGATACTATTTATTAGCCTGAACTTTATGAAACTTGATTTAGTTATAGTTTTTAATTAATCTAGTTTTCATGCCCTGTTTTAGTTGAGAGGAAAGAAATACATGTGATAGAAATAAGTTGTTAAAGTGGAAATAGATGAGCATTGGAGGTGTTTAGTTCAAGAGATATAGAAGAAATGAATATAAATAATAGTGAGTACCAACACTTTTAAAAAAAAAAAAATCTCTTTTCCTTCCCATCAGACACACCATATCAAATGCTCTCCTTCTCCATCCTTTCCTCTTCAATTAACCAAACTGGGGGTATTGGAAAGATTAGTGAAAACAAGTCAGGTTAGGATGATACCATTCTGTTACCGTTTTGAGAACTGATATTCCAGCAAAGAAAATATTGATTAAAAATGAAATAAATTTAAAATCACCTTTTTTACTCATCTTTCTGCTTGTGTTTTCATGCAGGAAAGATATGTCCCCCATTTTAGGAAACTGCACCTGCTATACATGCCAGAATCATACTAAAGCATACATCAATCACTTATTTAATGTTCATGAAATGCTGGCACAGACTCTGCTAGAAATGTATGAGTTCCTTTACTTCAAATTATAGTATCAAACAATAATTAATACTTTAAATATGCAAGCATTAATCTATACTGAATTTTGCAGCCATAATACACACCACTACCTGATGTTCTTTCGTGTAATAAGGGAAGCAATAAAGGATGGAAGATTTAAGAAATTTCGAATGACATTCATTGAGAGCAGGCGTGTGCATCAGGAAACGGAAGCTGTTTGTGTTTGAGGTCCCATGAGTTTATGTATATCTGACTGGGTTTTAGCTTAGATTTGATATACCTATGAAACATGAACTAAATATTATATACATAAGGAAATCAATTTTTGTAGTGTAAACTGGTTTGATTGGCTGTCATTAGATACAAATTATTTGATTGCAGAATGTGTTTTTGATTATTACTTTTGTAATTAATTATGCCAACATTACTCATCTTACATAGAAAAGAGTATCATATGATATGACCTATATATGTATGTAGTTATGATAGTGCGTGTAAATCAACTTGATATGTGCCTCCTCGTCCAGAGTATATAGATATGTCATCAAGTATATCTCTAAGTATATGTCCTGCGCCACCTTTTACACAAGTGATTACAATGTGAAAACGTAGTCTCATTCAACCATTTCATCTTAAGTTGTCATAAACATCATAATATCATACTCATCCATGTTAGACAACGTATATATCTCATTGGATAGTGATGAATGCCTCGTTTCAGATTGTGGGTGCGGATTTGTGTCTCGGACAGAAAGGGGGTAAACCCCAGATGAACCAATAGATGAATCGGACAAAAGGGAAAAGAATGGGAAGATACGAGTCAGTAAATTTTCCTTATGAAAAAGCATAATTATGATGTAAATGGAAACAACAATTCAAATTATTGCAATCCCTCTTCAAAGATTCTGTCTCAACCATGTAAGGGGTGTTAGGCGAGAATCCTCCTCTTGTTTGGAAGTCTTTAACATTTTTTTTTTCTTCTTTCTCTCGTTGCTCTTTCTCCTCTTTTTCTCTTAGCTCTAACAAAAGCGGGTTCAGCTGCTGTTACACTAACGTACCGCTAAAGATAAAGTCAGCTGCCTCCATCGCTTCACTTAACACATTTCAAGCAAGCTTAACGTGACTTCCAATAATGCACACAGCTAACCATTTGGATAAACCAGCCTTCGGCTCCAATCACCGCAACCCTTTTGGATGGGCCAAGTCTCTAAACCCATCATCAATAGACTTCTGCATTAAACATGTATTCCTTCAATTGACGACCATCAATGAATTAGACGTTTACTCTCTAATTTGATTGTGGAAATGATAAAGACCAAATTTGACCTATTGTCAGGAAATTCATCGTAAATTCATTATCTAGTTTTCTTTCTTTTGTCTACATATTTTTCTTTTCTAGTTTGTTTTTGTTAATTTCATTTTTTCTATTTTGTTGTTTTATTACTGGTACATAAAATTCTTAACTTTTTTTTTTTGTGTTCACTTAGAAAGGATCTAATGTATAACATTATTTCAAACTCATTTTATGTAAGTGTCTAACATGATATCTTATTCCATACATTATTTCATGTAGCGGCTTTACATATCATCTAATATAGAGTTTGATAGTGTTTGTTACAACATTTAATTCTTGTTTATTTAAAATTTTCTCTTTTTTAACCTTTTCTTTTAAAGAAATATATATATATATATATATATATATATATATATATATATAGAGAGAGAGAGAGAGAGAGAGAGAGAGAAAGAGAGAGAGTGACTTGTGCAAGAAGTAAAGAAATCAAAGATACAAAAAAGAGTCCAATTGTAATTTTAAAGTTGCATAAACTCGCAGTTGTTTTTTAATGTGTTCCCGATTGTCCCTTTATTTAATTTTTTTGGATTTTGAAAATTTTAGTCTCTAAATTTACCTACCTTCACCTCTATCCTATTACAACTCATATAAAGACTTCTTGATCTTTGATTGCATGTTATTCAATGGTTGTGGATGTTGGAGTTTTGCTAAGTTATGGTAATATTTGTTTGCATAAGTGCTCTTAGCGTATATACAAAGCTAAATACCAGAGTTGGAGAGTTTATCTTAAGTAAACTCTATCATATTTGATTTACCTTTTGATTCAAGTTACTTTCTTATCGACTAATATAGGGAATTTCACTCACATTTTTCATGATTTATTGATTTGTTGAAAGTTGTATTTTGCCTACTCTTATCATTATTTTGTTTTTGTTTTTTTATAATGTTGACCATTCTTGAATTCCATGAGAGCTTTCCAAAAAATGCAAAAGAGCAAGTATGAGGGTATATGATGAATACTTGTTTACTCACATTTAGTATATCTAATATTAGCTTTCTTGCAGTGTATCTGAGACTAAAATCATTGTTTTAACTTGTATTTACCCAATTGGTTTTACAAAAGCTTCAACGAAAACTAGTGGTAAAATTAAGTTTTTAAATATAAGTATGAGTTAAACCTAAAATTTCAGTTTAATATTTTACAAAATGACATGTTTTTTGTTGACTTTGGTCTAGCCATAGACTCAATCAAAGGCCAATCATTATGCCCTCTCATGGATCTAAAAGACTCCAGATGCTTCTCTCATGGGTCAGGGAGGACATCAAGCTTCCTAAAAGTTCATTAGTGTAGTTTTAAATTTAGTCATGTATTAGGCCAAACTTTCAATAATTTGCACAAATTCTAGAAAGTAGATTGGTTCATAATGCACCTAACTTTTGAAATTGAGTCCATTAAAGCCCAATTCCAAATGCCAAGGCCGAGACATTTGCTAGGTTGTTCCATGCATTGCACATTTAGCACATGATGCAAATGTGGGAAGCATGACATGCCACATGGCAAGTGATCCTTGAAAAGTGAATCTAGGAAGTTAGATCTAGATCTAAACACCATTTCCTAATTAGCATGTGCTACATTTGCATTTCACTTAGGTGTTGATTTATATTGCATTTGGAGACTACCTTCTACTATAAATGAAGGTCTCCACACCTTGTAATTTTCACTCTTGAATGTGCAATGTTATGATGTTGAGATTACTCCACAATTATTCTTTGAGAGTCACCTAGCTAGAGCATTATTCTAGAATCTCCTATAGCCTTCCTCCTCTAATATTGACCCAACCTTTTTAGAGTTCCTTCATTACCACTCAATCACCACCATCGAAACACATTTCTGCATCCTCTTCCGCTGCATCCAAGCCATGGAGCCTCCTTGTTCCAACCAACGCATGAAAGGAGGGTCACCAAGTGGTATTTAGAGCCAACTCAAGCCACAACCTCTCGGTTTAAGCTAAGTTCTTGGTCCTTTCTCTATTTTTGTGTTGTTTCTACTTGTTTTTTTATTATCTTGCTTGTTTTTGTCAAGTATCTTGTGTAGAGCCGTCAAAGTGGGTCAGAACCCATGGGTCAACCTGGTCCACCACGGGTTTGGGCCGGGTTGGGCTAAACTTTTTTTACAAATGTAAGTATGGGTTAATTTTTTATCCGACTCACCAAGAATCTGGCTCACTCAGGTTGAACCCGTGATGAGCCGGTTTGGCCACCAACCCGTATGGTCACACACATTATGTTGGACTTTGCAATGGTAGGTTGTTTTTTCAACTAAACACATTAGTGAGTTGACAAATGGAAACCTAGCTTCAACTCCAAATAGATGGGGATAAAAAAGATACTTCAATAGGTGAAAATGTTGTGGATTTATCCATTCAAGACTCTAATATTATAGTTGGATAAGTGACAAGAATGCTTTGATCTTATATAGTAATTTGTTTTTCTTTTTTATTTTGGTTTGTATTGGAGTTTAATATCATTTTGGATTGTATTTAGATTGTATTGAAGTTTATTTAAATTTTAATCTGAATTATAATTTATGACTTAAGAAAAAAAATTATTTTAATTAAGTGGGCTAGTGAGCTAACCCATTTAACTTACCAACCCATGGTGGGCCGAGCTGGGTTCAAAGTTTTACGACTCGCTTATAAGTGAGTCGGGTTGGGTTGGCTCACTAAGTGGCCAACCCGTGGTGGGCCAGGTCAGGCCGGGCCGAGCGACCCATTTTGACAGCTCTAATCTTGTGTTTACATGGTTGTATGATGATTCAATCTCAATTTCTCCTTGAATCATTCGGCGCAAATCATTAAGAAATCAAATATGTTTCATCGCTCTAATCTTAATTAATCCTAGTTATGACAATTTAATAACATACAAAGAGTTTACATGTCCTAATCTAGCATGAAACACATCAAAAGAATCAACAATATAAGCATAAAATTTAATTTGATTAACAACTTCATAAATGTTAAGTACAAAAGGACCTTCACAATATCCTTGCCCCATAAACACATTCGTTTTGTCATAACAATCTTGTCAAGTTCAAATATGTCAATACCCGAATTTACAAGGTTGGCTTAGTGGCAAAAGTTAGAAGGGAGGATGTGAGAGGTTGTGGATTCAACTCCGCCCACTAACATTTTAGAGCTATAAGGTTGATTAGAAAGGGGGGTGGAAGACAACTGATATGAATAAAGTAAAAGGTAAAAGCAATAAAAAAATAATAATAGTAATAATAAAGTAAAAGCAATAAAAAAATAAAATAAAAAAAGAAAGACCAAATGGAAAAAATAGAGCATCTAAGTAATTTCCTCTAAGCATTTGAACCAATTTCTTTATGCAACATGATGTTGGAGTCCTATCCAAAACCCTAAACCTCTTCTCATTATAAAAACTCATTTATTATTATGGCTTTCTTTATTACTAAACCCATTGAAATTCATTCCTTGTCATTTTGTAATAGGAGTATTTTGTTTTTCATTTCTTATATGTGAAAATGCTAATTTATTTATTTATTTATACATTCTTAATTTTTCATTATATTTTTATTTTAATATTATATGTGTTTTTTTACACTTAATTTAGGGCTTTTCTTTTAGGTCTATTATTTATGCTATTAGTCATTTCCATTATTTGTTATTTCATTTTTATAATTTTGTGGTCATATGCAAAATATATTTTTATACTTGTACTATTTCTTAATTCTTAGCACTAATTCTTTTAATGTTAAAAAAACAAATGTCTTTTCCTAAAAATCATAACAAAATATTTTTCCTCATTCATTATTGTGTATGTTTGATTACTCGCATAACATGATATCTAGTTTTTTTAAGAACTATGTCATCAATTATTGTCCAACATGAATAAAAATATACGTAGGAGTGAGGTCAACCTTTGTCAGGTTCACCAAATAAAAAATCAAATCACTTTTTCAAATAGTTTTTTTAAGAACTACGTAATTCTTTATTTTCCATTTTGAATGAAAATACGTAGAAGTGAGGTACATCCTTGTCGGAACCCAAAAATAAAAATAAAAATATTTTTGTTTCTTTTCAAACCGTGTTTTCTTGTATTTTGGGAAAAACTAAATATTTTAGGAATCACATGTCTTTTTGCACATTTAATTTAACTAAAGGTAGGACAAACGTTGTAGGGCACTAACACCTTTCCTATACATAATCGACTTTCTAACCTAGAATCTAGTTTCGTAGTCCTTGCTATATCTTTTCAATAATTTTCATAGTTTTCCATAATATACTACGTGGCGACTCTAAAGTCTTTATTTTTAAACTTCCTTTTTTGGTTCGTTGTCTTGTTAGGATTTAGGTTGCATACTAACCTTTCCTAACAATAAATTAAGTTAACTCTAATAGACTAAAAATGAAACACATATCTTAAAGCCACAGTCTTCCTATATCTGAGCTTTAGAAGAATAGTTTTCCTTTTTCTAGGACGAGTTGTCAGATAAACTTGTTTTTCTCCATCTCCACACTAGAATAAGAGAAAAACACTTTTTTGTTTGTACAAATGTGCTATCTATCCCAAAAGTCAACTATCCATTTGCTCACATTGATATAAGCTTCACTCACGATAACAACAATTATATCTATCCTTAAGCTATATTTTGCCTTTAGAGAATTGTCTTTCTTGACACTATGTTTGCACTAAGGGGCATGATGTTATGGCCTTCCACAAACAAAACCTTTCTTCTTTAAGGTGGAGTTAGATTCATTGGGACAAGAAAATTTAAATTTATTTTATTTTTGTGATCAAGTTTTCTCTTATACCTTTTGGAGGTTGTTTGTCTTCTACCGTATTTACTTTAGCCTTTGTTGTAGCATATTCATTTTTGTTGATATGTTGGATGATGACACGAGTGATAAGATATGGTAATAACAATCATCTGTTTGTGCTTCAATTGTTGTTAGTTATAAGTCTAAAACTGCAAATGTTTTTTCTCATAAGTTTTTGTTGGGAATAGTCCAAGTGTGAGTCAAAAAGTCCCACATTGGATAGAAAAGACAAAGTTAAACACTATATAAGAATAAAGACCCATAACAACATTGCCTTAAGGTTTTGGTGTAAAAGTGGTG